>LFRM01343679.1_pt4 | contig 30230 bp, 28 predicted proteins | sample 618341 | NCBI WGS metagenome assembly LFRM01 (sample SAMN03654438, study PRJNA283298) | anaerobic digester metagenome | isolation source: pool of bioreactors CSTR01a, CSTR02a, and CSTR03a thermophilic anaerobic... | place: Denmark: Kgs. Lyngby | collected 2014-05-21 | reverse complement strand
GAAACCCGTCTGTATGATCCGAGCAAAGACGAAACCCGCTCCATGCGTAGCAAAGAAGAAGCCACCGATTACCGCTACTTCCCTTGTCCTAACTTGCTACCGGTCGTGATTGAGCGCAGTTTTTTAGATGAATTGCGTGAGCAACTGCCTGAACTGCCGACACAAAAGCGCAAGCGTTTCGAGCAAGAATTTATGCTCTCCACCTATGACGCCAGCGTGCTGACTTCCAGCCGGGAAATGGCCGATTACTTTGAAGCCGCTCTAGCCATCAGTAAAGACGCCAAACTCACCGCCAACTGGGTGATGGGTGAACTGTCCAGCCTACTCAATAAAGACAATTTGGATATCCAAGACTCGCCCATCAGCGCTACGCAACTGGGTCAGCTGCTGGTACGCATCAAAGACAACACTATCAGCGGCAACATTGCCAAGACTGTGTTTGAAGCCATTGCCAATGGCGAAGGTGATGCGGACAGCATCATTGAACAGCGCGGCTTAAAGCAGGTTACCGACTCTGGCGCCATTGAAGCCATTCTCGATGAAATGCTGGTCGCCAATGCCACAGAAGTTGAGGAGTACCGTGCGGCAGACGAAAACCGCCGTAAGCGTATGTTTGGTTTCTTTATCGGACAAGCCATGCGCGTCTCTAAAGGCAAAGCCAACCCACAGCAGGTGAATGAGCTCCTCAAGCAAAAGCTTGAGGGCTAATTAAGACTTACTGATAAATTATGCTGTGTTTCTGAAGCCCTGAGCGATTTTGGTAATAGCTTAGGGCTTCAGGCTTGCTTGTTTTTTCTGCAACAACTTTTTAGCTACACTGCGCTTGTTAAGCTCTCGCAGTGCTTGGCTCAACTTGCCTTGCAAAGCTGGGTCATTGCAGGCGGAGTTATTGCTTAATGCAATATAAACGGATTCTGTAACACGAACCTGTGCCAGCGCCTCTAACTCATCCTGCGCCGCCAAAGCCTGTAAACTCAAGTCTAATTCATACCCATCTGCCAGTAAAAAATCCGCTTTACCATTAAGAATGGCTTGTACTGCCTCGCGCTGATTAGCCACTTCAAGTCCCTGCTGCACATCCATCTCACCTAGCCAGGGTGTTAGTAATCCCTGTTCAATCTGTGCTGGCCAGTAGACCGCTCTTAAGCCTCGTAAGGCTGGGGTTTGCTTCAGATCTGCCAACTCTGCATAACGAAACCAAAGCTGATAGCGCGCTTGCCAATAAGCCGGTTCGAGGAGCAGCGCATCTGCATGCTCCAGCAAATCCAAGCGCGCAGACAGCCACATATCCACCTGCCCCGAAGCAAATGCCCGCAAACCTTCTTCATAGCTATCCACGGGTAACAGGTTTATTTTAATACCGGCTTGCTTGGCTAACTCGCGGCTTAACTGTGCATCTACGCCAGTGCCCTGCTCGTTGCTATAGGGCGGCTGTGTGCCAAGTGCTACAGCGACAATATTCGTGCAGCTTTCAGGCACAGGAATATCGGCCTGCGCGGCGTTGGCAGCCAGCAGTCCTACTCCTAACAACAGCGGTAAAAATGCGCGCGATTTAATCAAAGTCAGCCATCTTCAAAAAGAGTTAAAAAACCCGCCTATGAATAGCGGGTTTTTGTTGTGCCACGTATTTTAACAGCTTACAGCGCGGCGTCTAACTCAGGAATAACATCAAACAAGTCGGCGACCAAACCATAGTCAGCCACTTGGAAGATAGGCGCATCCGCATCTTTGTTAATCGCAACAATGACTTTAGAGTCTTTCATGCCGGCTAAATGCTGGATAGCACCTGAGACACCTACCGCTATATACAGGTCAGGGGCAACGATCTTACCGGTTTGACCCACCTGTAAATCGTTGGGTACAAAACCTGCGTCAACCGCCGCACGGGAAGCACCTACAGCACCGCCTAACTTATCAGCTAGGGCGTAAAGCATGTCAAAGTTTTCACCACTTTGCATACCGCGGCCACCCGAAATAACCACACGCGCTGCAGTTAAGTCCGGTCGGTCAGACTTAGCGATTTCCTCACCAACAAAGGTTGAAATACCTGCATCAACACCCGCAGCAATATTTTCTATAGCTGCACTACCGCCTTCTGCAGCAGCGGCATCAAAGCCTGTGCCACGCACAGTAATCACTTTAATGTCAGCACTGGATTGCACAGTAGCAATCGCATTACCTGCATAGATTGGACGCTTGAAGGTATCTGGGCTTTCAACAGAAATAATCTCGGAGATCTGATCCGTATCCAGCAGTGCAGCCACACGTGGCAACAGGTTTTTACCCGTGGTGGTAGCTGGGGTTAAAACATGGCTGTACGCCTTGGCTTGCTCTGCGACGAGCAACGCTACGTTTTCCGGCAATTGATGCGCATAGGCAGCGTTATCTGCCACCAACACCTTGGTTACGCCCTCTACCTTTGCCGCTGCTTCACCTGCTGCAGCGCAGTTCTCACCGGCCACTAAAATATGAATATCATCACCAATGGCCTTAGCTGCACTCACTGTGTTTAGAGTTGCAGCACCCAGCGCGCTATTGGAGTGTTCAGCAATTACTAAAATAGCCATTAGATCACCTTCGCTTCATTTTTTAACTTATCAACCAACTCAGCTACATCCTTAACCTTAATGCCAGCGCTGCGTTGAGCCGGGGCTTCGACCTTGAGCGTCTTAAGCGTGGAGCCCACCGAAACCCCCAATGCGTCAGGCGTTTGCGTCTCTAGCGGCTTGCGCTTGGCCTTCATAATGTCTGGCAACTTGGCATAACGTGGCTCATTCAAGCGCAAATCCGTGGTGACAATAGCAGGCAGTTTCAGCGCTACGGTTTGAAAACCACCATCAATCTCACGCGTTACACTCACTGTATCGCCATCGACCTCAACCTTAGAGGCAAAGGTGCCTTGGGCAAAGCCTGTCAACGCTCCAAGCATCTGACCCGTTTGATTGTTATCGCTATCAATGGCTTGTTTACCCAGCAAAATCAACTGCGGCTGTTCTTGGTCGGCAACCGCTTTAAGAATTTTCGCCACCGCCAACGAGCCAAGCTCGGCATCAGTTTCGACTAGAATCGCACGATCAGCACCTAACGCCAGCGCCGTACGTAATTGTTCTTGCGCTGCTGTTGGACCTACACACACAGCAACAACTTCAGTGGCAATCCCTTTTTCTTTTAAACGAATGGCTTCTTCTACGCCAATTTCACAAAAAGGGTTCATGGACATTTTCACATTGGCCAGTTCAACGCCCGTATTGTCCGCTTTAACGCGAACCTTAACGTTATGGTCGACCACACGCTTGACAGCTACTAGAACCTTCATAGATTCCTCGTTATCTCCGGATGAATAAAACCCGCAAGGCAAGCCCAGCAGAGTAGTTAAAACCTCAATAAAAAAAACACTTTAAGAGGTTTGCAAAACAGTAAAACAGTAAAACACAATAGGGTAGGTTATCTTGAACGCAACAAGCGATGCGGTCAACTAAACAGCCCAAGCACATTACTCTTAGCAGTGATTCTAAACAGGATCTCAATAAATTCAAACGATCGTTTGCATTTATTCTATCGACCATGGTAGATATACTCGCTAACAGCCTAACTAATCTGGCTCAACTGTCCACCAACCTATAAAATAACAACATTACGTATATGAAGTAGGAGAACGCTTGTGGAACGCGAATTCATGGATTTCGATGTCGTCATTGTAGGAGCAGGCCCTGCCGGTTTGTCTGCTGCCTGTCGTTTAAAACAAAAAGCTAGCGAGGCTGGCAAAGAAATCAGCGTCTGCGTCGTAGAAAAAGGCTCTGAAGTCGGTGCACACAGTCTTTCTGGCGCCGTATTTGAACCGCGCGCGCTAAACGAGCTTTTTCCTGATTGGAAGGACATGGGTGCGCCCCTAAACGTGCCAGTTAAGCGCGATGACATTTATCTGTTTAAAAATGCTGAAAAAGCCCAAAAAATCCCCGGCTTCTTTGTGCCCAAAACCATGCACAATGAAGGCAACTACATTATCTCCCTCGGTAACCTATGCCGCTGGTTAGCTGAACAAGCAGAAAACCTTGGCGTAGAAGTATATCCCGGCTTTGCCGCGCAGGAAGTTCTTATTAATGATGCGGGCGCTGTGTATGGCATCCTCACCGGCGATATGGGCGTAGACCGTGACGGCAATCCCAAAGAGGGCATGTACACCCCCGGCATGGAGTTACGCGCCAAGTACACTCTGTTTGCTGAAGGCTGCCGTGGCCACCTAGGCAAACAACTTCTTGCACGTTACCAGCTGGAAAGTGATTGTGATCCCCAGCACTACGGTATTGGCATCAAAGAAATTTGGGATATTGATCCTGCCAAGCACGAAGAAGGACTGGTAGTTCACACTGCAGGCTGGCCACTGAATGACGAAAACCCTGGCGGCTCATTCCTGTATCACACGGAAAATAACCAAGTGGCGGTGGGTTTGATTGTTGACCTGTCCTACAGCAATCCCCACTTGTCACCGTTTGACGAATTCCAACGCTATAAACATCACCCGGTGATCAAGCAGTATCTTGAGGGCGGCACGCGTGTTTCCTATGGCGCACGGGCGCTAACCAAGGGCGGCTTTAACTCCATACCAAAAATGGTTTTCCCCGGTGGTGCGCTAATTGGCTGCGATCTCGGCACGCTCAACTTTGCCAAAATTAAGGGCAATCACACTGCCATGAAATCAGGCATGCTGGCAGCTGATGCCGCTGCAGAAGCTTTAGTAGGCGGCTCAGAAGGTGGTGATGAACTCACAGCCTACGTGCAAGGCTATAAAAATAGCTGGTTGTATGACGACCTGTACCGCAGTCGCAACTTTGGCGCAGCCATTCATAAATTTGGCGCGCTGATGGGTGGAGCATTTAACTTTATCGACCAAAATATCTTTGGCGGTAAAATCCCCGTCACTTTACGCGATCAAACCCCAGACTATGCGCGCTTAAAGAAAGCCAATGAAGCGGCAAAAATTGATTACCCCAAGCCCGACGGCAAGCTCAGCTTCGACAAACTCAGCTCAGTATTTATTTCTAACACCGCGCACGAAGCGAATCAGCCGGTGCACTTAAAGCTGACTGACCCAAGCATCCCAGTGGAGCAAAACCTGCCTCTGTATGACGAGCCCGCACAGCGTTACTGCCCAGCAGGCGTATACGAAATAGTCGATGCGGACGAAGGTGGCAAACGTCTACAAATCAACGCCGAAAACTGTGTACATTGCAAAACCTGCGACATCAAAGATCCCGCGCAAAACATCACTTGGGTTCCACCCGAAGGTGGCGGTGGACCTAACTACCCCAACATGTAAACAGCAAAAGCCCTCGTTAAAGAGGGCTTTTTTATGTGCAAATCGCGCGTGTAGCTAAGCCTTCCCCTCGCTATAAATCACTCCATCGCGCCACAGCTTCCATTCACCCGGCTGATACAACACCCAGGCTTCGTTGTCCGTTAATGGGTCAGTGGCTATTACAGTAACTACATCATTGGGGGTGGTTTCCGCATGGAAATCCACAGTCACATCTGCATCTTTTAACGTGGCAGGTCCAAAGGGTGCACGGCGCGTGATATGCGTCATCTTTGTGGTGCAATAACTAAACAACCAATCACCATTGCTGAGCAAGCAGTTAAACACCCCCGCTTGGCGAAACTCATCACATGCTTCTACCAGCACTGTCAATAACTCATCCAATGAGGGTAACTGCGTGAAGTAACTACGCAAACGATTGAGCAGCTCACAAAAAGCCGCTTCGCTGTCTGTATCACCCACAGGCTGATAAAAACCTTGCGCCGGTGCAAAGTCTGCCAATTGGCCGTTATGGGCAAAACACCAGTTCTGCCCCCACAGCTCGCGCACAAAAGGATGGGTGTTGGCTAAGCTGACCGCCCCGACATTGGCTTGGCGAATATGGCCAATCACTGCCGTGCTTTTAATCGGATAACGCTGCACTAATTGGGCCACTTCAGAGTCGGCACTGGCTTGTGGGTCTTGGAATAAACGCAGACCACGCCCCTCATAAAACCCTATGCCCCAGCCGTCTCGATGCGGCCCAGTTCGCCCACCACGCTGCATCAAACCGGTAAAGCTAAACACTATATCCGTGGGCACATTGGCACTCATGCCTAATAATTCACACATATTTCAACCTGTTTATGCAGCTTCATCTTGAGGCTACAACGAAAATCCATATTAAATTCGCCCAGAGCGAGTGTTACCCTGACCATGTTCCATGGTTAAAATCTCTTGCAATGTTGGCTCAACCGGTTCGTTGTTAGCGTAGGCGGCGGGCGCTGACTTGGTTGTTCCTTGGGAGGTTTTTTTGTTGTCTTTTTCTGTATTTTTAGCAGACTGCGTTTTGCTCGGTCTGTTTCTTAACAGCAACCAGCGCAGCAACACAAAGAACAAATACACCACAAAAGCGGCAGCGCCAACCATGGTTAAATCTGCCAAAGCACGCCAAGCATCATTGTTCACCTTAAACAATATATCCATCGCGGCCATAGCAAAAGCGGGTACATAATTACTGCCATTGGGATCCGCCAAGGTTGGAGTAAACAGCACGACTGCAGCAATCACCCACAACGGCTCACGCAAGTAGCGCCACATCCAGCCCGTGAAAAACGTCCATACCCAAAAGCAGCCTAGCGCAGCCAGCAAATAAAGCCCCCACGCCACTTCATATTCATTAGTAAATATCGAACTGTCCAAACGAAACTCACTTTTAAAATAATGCTAACACGCACCAGCAACACAGCTATGCTGCCTTTACTGCCACTCGCCGCACGATATACATGGCTACAAGCATGCATGCACTTAAACAAAGAATCAGCAACTGCCAGCCAAAATGCTGCCAAATCCAGCCGCCAGTATAACCCACCACACTAGAGCCTAAATAGTAGGCACACAAATATAGTGCGGAAGCCTGTGCACGGGCGCTACCGGCTTTTTGCCCCACCAAACCACTAGCCACAGCATGCGCTGCAAAAAAACCTATGGTAAACAACGCCAACCCTAACACTATGGCCGGCAGCCATACTACCAAGCACAACCAAGCGCCGAGCAGCATCGTTAGTAACGAGGCCATCAGCACCTTAGCAGCACCAAAACGAGCCACCCAACGCCCACTCCAATTCGAGCTCAGAATGCCAAACAAATAGACAACAAATAAAAACCCAATCAGGGTGCTGGACAGATTAAACGGCTCTGCGGTCAGATAAAAACCTATGTAGTTAAACAGCGCCACAAAACTGCCCATTAATAAGAATGACAGCAAAAACAACACACGCAATTCTGGATTGCGTAAGTGCCGGGTGAAATTAGCTAACAAGCCTGAAAGAGACAACGGCTGGGCAATAAAGTGGCGTGCTTTTGGCAGCAACCAAATGAACAGCACACAGGCCAACAAACCCAGCGCGGCAATACCGCCCAGCGCCAAAGGCCAGCCACCCAAATCATTTAAACCACCCGCCAAGAGACGACCTAATAAGCCACCTAAAGCAGTACCACTGATATAGAGCCCCATGGCCACCGGCAAAGAGCGTGGGTCAAACTCCTCGCCCACGTAAGCCATTGCCAACGCGGGCAAACCACTTAGCGCCAACCCTAATAAAGTACGCAGCAACAATAACCAGTGCCAATTGGTCGTCAACGCACTGGCCACACCCAAGCTACACGCCAGTACCAACGCCACCACCATCATCGGTTTGCGCCCCCAGCTTTCGCTTAGAGCGCCAGCGATAAGCAAACCAAAGGCCAAACTGAAGGTAGTCACCGACAGCGCCAAACTACTGCTGGCTGAAGATACCGCAAAATACTCGGCCAGCTCTGGCAAAATTGGCTGTACGGAGTACAGCAATGCAAAGGTGGCTAAGCCGGCGCAGAACAAGGCAAAAGTAGCGCGTCGGTACTCAGCAGTACCGCGAACTATAAAGGGAATATCTTGCTCAACACAGGCAGACATAGCTCACCAAAAGTAATCAACCACAGACAAGAACGCATTGTACTGAGCAAGTCGTTAGCTTGCATAGGATTTAGCTACCTTCTATATATCTAGCAGGTCTGGCGTAAGACGCTTAAAAGATTCATGGCATTAATCCACTGGCATGGCATACGCGACCACATTTGGATGAGGATCCGTTATTTCCGCCTCTAAAACATTACTAAAGACGATTTTTTGCACGAAAACATTAACAATTCGAGGCTAAACATAAAAAAGATAATACACTGCCTCGTTAAACGACTTGAGTGCCGGGTGCCGAGGTGCTGATTAGTTACCTTTCAGTGCGGCAGACTTAACCGTACAGACTGATAACTTTGAGCTTTAAATAGCTACCCGCGCATACACAGCGTAAGCTGGCTCCTCGTAAGGATGCGCCTGTTTAAACGCTTGTATCACCGCCTCGAGCGCTGCTTCTTGCACCAGAATTTCTACGCGCCACTCCGGCAGTTGCTCCAGCTTGTTGGCCTGACCAATAAAAGGCTGAGCGCCCGGCATCGGCTCAAACTGGCCTTGCCCCAGCACCTGCCAGCAGCAACGCTGATACTCGCCTTGCACGCCTGCACCAGCAGCAAACACCGCTTCTTTTACGCTTTCTAGATGTGTTTCCGGGATATAAAAAACCAATGTATACATATCTAAGGAGATCTCGTTTAAGCTTCATGCCCGTATGTTAGCGCGTCAGCAGGTTCAACATAATAGAGCGATTGCATATACACACGGCATTGCAGCTTTGTTAACATACTTTGCAATAAAATATTTAATCGGAGCATTCTTTGTGATCAAACCGCGGCTCGCACCACTGGTATTCGCCGTACTCATGTCTTTATACATGGTTAGCGGCATGACCTTTGTCATTACTTGGGTAAATACAGGCTTAAGTGCTGGATTCTTATTGCGCTGGGCAAAAGCATTTACAGTGGCATGGCCAATCGCATTTTTACTGGTAATGGTTGGTGCACCGCGGATTCGACATTTTGTTGAAGGCTTGGTGGATAAACCACCACAACCTTAATCCGTTTTAGCTGCTGCTCCTTAAACAGACCAGCAGCTAAACATCTGTTATAGCCGACGTAAAATCACGCTACCAATGGAATATCCTGCACCAAAGGAACTCAGTACACCCAAGGCACCGCTGGGCAAATCATCCTGATGCAAGTGGAAGGCAATAACCGAACCCGCCGAGCTGGTATTAGCATAACTATCCAAAATCACTGGGGCTTCATGAGCTTCAGCATCACGTCCCAGCAGCTTACGGGTGATTAGGTGATTCATGCTCAGGTTGGCCTGATGCAGCCAAAAACGACGTACATCTTGGGCAGACAATTCATTGCTGGCTAGATGCTCGCCAATTAACTCAGCCACCATCGGGCAGACTTCGCGGAACACTTTGCGCCCTTCTTGCACGAATAGCTTATCTGTAGCGTCCACACACTCTTCGGCACAGCGGTTAAGAAAGCCGAAATTATTGCGAATGTTATTGGAGAAACTTGTTTTAAGCTTACTGCTCACCACTTCCCATTGATAGGCCGAAGTAGCCAGTTCAGCCTCTTCTAAAATAACGGCCGTACAGGCATCACCAAAAATAAAGTGGCTGTCACGATCGCGGAAATTCATATGAGCGGTGCATATCTCTGGGTTAACCATCAATACCGCACGTGCTTGACCGGTTTGAATGGCATTGCTGGCTGCTTGAATACCGAAGGTCGCAGAAGAACACGCCACATTCATATCATAAGCAAAGCCATCGATACCTAAGGCGGCCTGCACTTCAATCGCCACCGCAGGATAAGGGCGCTGCAAGTTAGAACAGGCGACAATCACCGCATCTATATCCGCTGCAGTGCGTCCTGCTCGTTGCATGGCTTGCTTAGCAGCGGCTACCGCCATCTCGCACAGAATGCTCATCTGGTCATTGCTGCGCTCAGGGATACGCGGCTTCATGCGCTGCGGATCTAAAATACCGGCTTTATCAGTGACAAAACGGCTTTTAATTCCCGATGCTTTGACGATAAATTCTGAACTGGACTCAGGCTGCGCTTGCATACTGCCATCGGCAATGGCTTGCGCATGCTCTTGATTGTACTGGCGTGCCCAACAGTTAAATGCCTCGACCAACTCGTCGTTGGAAATGCTTTGACTTGGGGTAAACAGGCCTGTGCCACTGATAACTATTTTTTTCATGCTCTACCCTCTGCTACAGATTATGCTTGACCGCTGTGCGGCTATCATTATTTTTACGCGAGCATGCATACCGGAGCATGGATGCCTACGCTTTGATTATTGCGCGTTGGTTACATCCACCAAGCGCAGCTCTTTAGGCATAGAAAACGTCACATTTTCGGCGCGACCGTCCAATTCTTGCGCTATGGTTGCGCCCCATTCCTGCAACTGTGCAATCACCCCTTGCACTAATATTTCGGGAGCAGAAGCCCCGGCTGTCATACCCACAATGGCATCATCAGCAAACCAATGACGCTGCATATCTTCAGCACCATCAATTAAATAAGCCGGTGTTCCCATGCGTTCAGCCAGCTCACGCAAGCGATTAGAGTTAGAGCTATTAGGGCTACCCACCACTAACACCACATCGCAATCTCTGGCTAATTGTTTCACTGCATCTTGGCGGTTTTGTGTGGCGTAGCAAATATCATCTTTACGTGGCCCGCTAATCGCTGGAAAACGCGCTCTTAACACATCAATTACGCGACTGGTATCGTCCATCGACAGGGTAGTTTGGGTTACAAAAGCGAGGGTTTCTGGGTTTTTAACTTCGAGTGCAGCCGCATCCTTTTCGTCTTCAACCAAATAAATCTGCCCACCTTGGCTGTTATCGTACTGCCCCATGGTACCTTCCACCTCTGGGTGGCCCGCATGACCGATCAGTACACACTCGCGACCGTCGCGGCTGTAACGCAGTACTTCTAGGTGTACTTTGGTTACCAATGGGCAAGTTGCATCAAAAACTTTTAATCCGCGCCTTTCGGCTTCATTTTGCACGGCTTTGGATACGCCGTGCGCGCTAAAAATCACAATAGCGTCGTCAGGTACCTGATGTAGTTCTTCAACAAATACCGCGCCACGCTCACGCAGATCTTCAACCACAAACTTGTTATGCACCACCTCATGGCGTACATAAATCGGCGGTTGAAACACCTCCAGTGCACGATTGACTATCTCAATAGCACGATCCACTCCAGCACAAAAACCACGGGGATTGGCCAGTTTAATCTGCATAAAAAACCTCGTTAGCCGTTAACCACTTCAACAATTTCCACCTCGAAGGTGATATCACGTCCGGCTAGAGGGTGATTAAAATCGACGGTGACTTCTTTGTCATCAAAGGCTTTAACTACGCCGGGAATTTCGCCACCTGCAGCGTCCCGAAACATCACCATCACGCCATACTCGAGTTCTAGCTCGGTAAAATTCTTACGCGGCATCACCTGTACGTTCTGCTCATTGGGGCGACCAAAGCCGCGCTCAGGAGGAATCACAATACTACGTTTATCGCCAGCCTTAAAACCAAACAGCGCTTGTTCAAAGCCTGGCAACAGATTACCGTCGCCCACGGTAAAGGTGGCGGGCTCTTTATCGAAATTGCTATCAACCACATCGCCGCTTTCCAGCTTCAAAGCAAAATGCAAGGTCACTGTGCTCTGCTGGCCAATTCGTTGTTCACTCATGGTTTGTATCCTTTGATTAGGCTTTTTTGGCGGACGAGTTCATTAGCATGTCCAAAATCAACATGATCGCCCCCACAGTAATGGCACTGTCGGCCACATTAAACGCTGGAAAGTACCACTGGGTTTTCCAGTGTACTAAAATAAAATCCACCACATGGCCCAGCACCACGCGGTCATATAAATTGCCCAAAGCGCCACCCAGCACCAGCGCTAGAGCTATACCTACCCAGCGCTCGTGTGATTGCAAACGCTTGAGCCAGACCAATAAAACGCTACTCGCCACAACGGCAATCAGCGCAAAAAACCAACGCTGCCAGCCGGTTTCATCAGCTAAAAAGCTAAAAGCTGCGCCGCGGTTGTAGGCCAGCGTCCAGCTAAATAAGTCAGGGATGATGACAACCTGCTCATACAGCGACAAATTATTTTCAAACCACTGTTTGCTAGCCTGATCAAGCACGAGCACAAACAGCGTTAGCCACAGCCATTTAAGCTGCCCCAAGCCAGCCATGCCCTTAGGCATAGTGACGTACCTCGCCTTGGCCTTCAATGTTCTCAATACAACGACCACACAACTCAGGATGTTCAGCATGACTACCGACATCCGCTAAATGGTGCCAGCAACGGCCACACTTACTATGAACTGATTTGAGAATATGCACACGCAGACCAGCCACATCGGTTGCTACTGCCGTATCAGGCGCACTGGCTAAAGGTTGCACGTCGGCTGTTGAAGTAATCATCACAAAACGTAATTCATTACCCAAGCTTTTCAGCAATTGCGCCAACTGCTCATCCGCATACAGAGTCACTTCAGCCTGCAGATTACCACCCACCGCTTTAGCATTACGCTGGTTTTCTAGTTCTTTGTTAACGGCATCTTTAACCGCCATCACCTGCTCCCAGTAGCTTGCACCCAGCGCAGCAGTTTCGGGTAAGCGCGGTAAGCCTGCGTACCAAGTATTCAGCATCACCGACTCATTGCGCTCACCGGGTAGGTTTTGCCAGATTTCGTCTGCGGTAAAACTCAGCACCGGAGCAATCCAACGCACCAGGGCTTCAGCAATATGGTACAAAGCCGTTTGGCAGGAACGTCGTGGCAGGCTGTCTGCACCAGTGGTGTATTGGCGATCTTTGATGATATCCAGATAAAAACCGCCCAACTCTTGCACACAGAAGTTATGCACTTTCTGATACACGCTGTGGAAACGGTAGTCGTTGTAAGAGCTATCAATTTCATCCTGTAAGCGCGCCGCAGCATCCATCACCCAACGATCAAGGGCCAGCATTTGCTCTGGTTCGACGCAATCTTTGGCTGGATCAAAACCGTTTAAGTTAGCCAGCAAAAAGCGGGCGGTATTGCGAATGCGGCGATAGGCATCAGCACTGCGCTGCAAAATAGTTTGCGATACGGACATTTCACTGGCGTAATCCGTCGAAGACACCCATAGACGTAAAATGTCTGCGCCTAGGGTTCCGGTCACTTCTTGGGGTGCAATCACATTGCCCATAGACTTAGACATCTTGCGGCCTTTTTCATCCACAGTAAATCCATGGGTGAGCAAGCCACGGTAAGGCGCATGGCCGTCAATGGCACAGCCGGTTAACAGCGATGAATGGAACCAGCCACGGTGCTGATCCGAGCCTTCCAAATACAGGTCCGCAAGCGGGCCTTCACTATGCCCTAGCGAGTGTGAACCACGCAGCACGTGCCAATGGGTCGTGCCGGAATCAAACCACACATCCAGCGTATCACTAATTTTTTCGTAATCTGGCGCTTCATCACCCAACAGCTCAACCGCATCCAGTTTAAACCACGCCTCGATGCCACTCTGTTCAATACGTTGCGCCACGGCTTCCATCAGCTCAACCGTGCGCGGATGCAGCTCGCCGGTTATTTTGTGCAAGAAGAACGGAATTGGCACGCCCCAGTTACGCTGACGGGAAATACACCAATCAGGGCGACCAGCAATCATATTATGCAGACGCGCTTGTCCCCAAGCTGGAGTGAACTGAGTTTGCTCAATCGCATTCAGTGCGCGCTTACGTAGGCTATCGCCTTGCTCAACAACAGTATCCATACCGACAAACCACTGCGCAGTTGCACGGTAAATCAATGGGGTTTTATGACGCCAGCAGTGCATGTAGCTGTGTTGAATTGATTCATGCTTTAACAGTGCGCCAACTTCTTCAAGTTTAGCGACAATGTTAGCGTTGGCTTTCCAAATAAACTGACCACCAAAAAACTCAAGCTCAGGTTCAAATACGCCATTGCTTTGCACGGGCCGTAATATTTCATCTTGGTGCATGCCATACTTCAGGCAGGTATAAAAGTCATCTTCACCGTAGGCAGGCGCCGAGTGCACCACACCTGTGCCTGAATCCAGTTCCACATAGTCGGCTAAATAAACCGGTGCCATGCGCTCATAAATAGGGTGTTTAAAGTTAATGTTTTCCAGCGCGGTTCCCGGTGCGCGGGCAATCACTTCACCGGTTAATTCGTAACGCTGCAGCGCGCTCTCAGCTAGGCTTTCTGCCATTAGCAATAAACGCTCGCCCACATCGACCAAAGCATACTCAGCTTCAGGGTGAATGTTCAGCGCTTGGTTACCCGGAATAGTCCATGGCGTGGTGGTCCAGATAACCATCTGCACGGGTTTGCTCAGCGCATCTACACAAAAGGCTTGCGCTAATTTTTCTGGCTCGGCACAGGTAAAGCCTACATCGATGGCATCCGACTGCTTGTCTTGATACTCAACTTCAGCCTCAGCCAGTGCCGAACCGCAATCAAAACACCAGTTGACGGGCTTTAAACCTTGAAACACAAACCCCGCCTCAACCATTTTTGCTAAGGCACGGACAATGCCAGCCTCATTGGCAAAATCCATCGTTTTATACGGATTATCCCATTCGCCCAGCACACCTAGGCGAATAAAGTCGGCTTTTTGCCCTTCGATCTGTTGCGTTGCGTAATCGCGGCATAGCTCACGCACCTTGTCTGCAGGCAGGTTTTTACCGTGTTTCACTTCCACGCGGTGCTCAATCGGCAAACCATGACAATCCCAACCGGGCACATAGGGTGCATCAAATCCAGATAGGGTTTTGCTACGCACAATAATGTCTTTAATGATCTTGTTAACCGCATGACCAATATGAATATCGCCGTTGGCATAGGGAGGGCCATCGTGCAAAATAAACCGCGGTCGCCCTTCACCTGCCTGACGCATTTTTTGGTACAGGTTAATACTGTCCCAATACGCAAGCATCTGTGGTTCACGATTAGGCAAGCCTGCCTTCATCGGGAAAGCCGTTTGCGGTAGGTTTAACGTGCTTTTGTAATCGGTCATGTTCTTTCCAAGGTTTTATTTGAATAATATTTTAAAGACGATGTTTCATCGCGTACTGCTGCCAATACAATCGTGCGAGGCGAATATCTTCTGTGATGGCTGCTTGCAACGCGTCCAACGAGGTAAACTTTTCTTCATCACGCAATTTTTGGTGAAAAACCACGGTCATGCGCTGTCCGTATAAATCTTCAGCAAAGTCTAGCAGATGCACTTCTAAGTACGCACGCCCACTCTGCTCTACTGTTGGCCTGGTACCTATATTGGCTACTGCTGCCACACTGCGCCCATCGGCCAGATGCGCCTGCACCACAAACACGCCCTGCATCGGCGCTAGATAACGCTTGAGTTGCACGTTGGCAGTTGGCGCATGCAAAGTGCGACCCAGCTTTTGCCCATGCATCACACGACCACTAATACTAAAGGGCCGCCCCAACAAACGCTCTGCCAAGGGCAAATCAGCCTCGGCCAACGCTTGACGTATCAACGTGCTGCTGATGCGCTGCTTAGCTTGCATCACGGTAGTCGTCGGCTCCACTGAAAAACCACACTCAGCGCCTGTAGCCTGTAAAAATGCGAAATCACCACTGCGATCGCAACCAAAGCGAAAATCATCACCCACTTGCAAGTGCTTGACATTCAGGGCTTTTACTAAGACTTGGCGGACAAACTCTTGTGCGCTGAGCTGTTGGAATTTGCGGTTAAACGCCACGCAAAGCACCCAGTCCACCCCCAGTTGTTGAAACAACTCAAGCTTGTCCCGCAAACGCGTTAAGCGCACAGGTGCTTGTTCGGGTTTGAAGTATTCCAGTGGCTGTGGCTCAAAGATAATGACACAGCTAGGCAAGCTGAGTTGTTTTGCGCGCACGGCCAAACTCTGCAAAATCTGTTGGTGCCCTAAGTGCACCCCATCGAAATTGCCAATAGTCGCCACACAGCCTTGCGCGCTAGGGCGAACATTATGTAAACCGCGAACCAGTTGCATAACTGCCATCTTGCTTAAAAAACGTCCGATTATACCCGCTAGAGATAAGCGCAACAATGAAATACGGATATTGAGCAGTCTTTGAAAATACTGCTGCACCTATCCGCATGTTGGTGAACGGTAGCTCTGCACAAACAGATCGTCTGCCGAGCCACGAGGATTAGTAAGTCAAGGCCACTCTAAAAAACTCATGACGCTGTTAGGGCTAGGCATAGGTTGACACACCCCTTACTTCAAGCGACGTTCAATTCCTTTTTCCACTAAAATTTTAGCGGAAATTTCCTCGATCGAAAAATGGGTCGTATTAATAAAATTAATGTTTTCGCGCGCAAATAACCCCTCAACCTCGCGCACCTCAAACTCGCACTGTGCATAGCTGGCGTAACGGCTGTTGGGTTTGCGTTCGTGGCGAATAGCCGCCAAACGGTCCACATCAATGGTTAAACCAAATAGCTTCTCACGATGTTCTTTGAGTGATTTGGGCAGTTGCATCGACTCCATATCCTCTTCAGTCAGCGGATAGTTGGCCGCACGAATCCCATACTGCATCGCCATATATAAGCACGTCGGCGTTTTTCCACAACGTGATACGCCCACCAATATAATGTCTGCGCTGTCGTAATGGCGCGTATGACCGCCATCATCGTTTTCTAGCGCATAGTGCACCGCATCAATACGATCCATATAGTTACTGCTATGGGTGATGGAGTGCGATTTACCCACGGAATAACTGGAGTGCGTGGCTAACTCTTCCTCTAATGGCGCTAAGTAACTGGCAAAAATATCCACGCGAAACGCATTGGCTTGCGCCAAAATATCGCGAATCTGTGCATCAATCACAGTATCAACCACTACCGGACGCGCCTGATCGGCTTCAGCAATTCGGCCAATTTCCTCAACAATCGCATGCGCCTTATCCGCTGTATCTATGTAGGGACGGGTGATAAAGCGAAACTCTATCCCATCAAATTGGGCCAACAAACTTTGCCCTAATGTTTCAGCGGTAATACCTGTGCCATCTGAGATAAACAAAGCTGTTCGTTTCATAGTTATAAAAAAGCCTTAAGTAAATAGAGATTGTCGGCTATTATAGAGCACTAGTTTTGCAAATAAACATGCAAAATATTATTACCACTGGTTTGCTGTTAAGTAACCACGGTCAATTTGACCTTTTTAGAAACAAACGTGGAGAGATCACCTTGGTTGAATACGTAGTTTCCCTCGACAAGCTCGGCAATCACGACGTAGAACGCGTCGGTGGCAAAAACGCCTCCCTTGGCGAAATGATTAGTAATTTATCTGGAGCTGGGGTAAGCGTTCCCGGTGGTTTTGCCACTACCTCACAAGCCTACCGCGACTTTATTGATGCCAACCATCTAGACGAGCGGATTAATAACTTGCTCGACACTCTTGATGTTGATGACGTTAACGCCCTTGCCGAAGCAGGCGCGCAAATCCGTCAATGGATCATGGACGCCGACTTCCCGCCTCAACTAAATGACGACATACGCACTGCTTTTGCCGAAATGGCGCAAGGCAATGACAATATGGCCGTTGCGGTACGCTCATCTGCTACCGCTGAAGACTTGCCAGACGCCTCCTTTGCTGGACAGCAAGAAACCTTCTTGAATATTCGCGGTGTTGAGAACGTCATTCGCGCCGCCAAGGAAGTATTCGCGTCACTGTTTAACGACCGCGCCATCGCCTACCGTGTACACCAAGGCTTTGACCATCGTCAGGTTGCCCTGTCGGCTGGCGTACAACGCATGGTACGCTCAGAAACTGCCGCAGCTGGTGTGATGTTTACTCTGGACACTGAATCAGGTTTCCGCGATGTTGTGTTTATTACCGGTGCCTATGGCTTAGGTGAAACCGTTGTTCAAGGCGCGGTTAACCCAGACGAATTTTACGTGCACAAGCCCACCCTAGAAGCAGGTCGCCCCGCTATTTTGCGCCGCAACCTGGGCAGTAAAGCATTGAAAATGATTTACGGCGCTGAAGCCACTGCCGGCAAATCAGTAGAAACCATTCAGGTTGACCCAGCCGATCGCATGCGCTTTGCACTCTCTGACGCGGAAGTCACCGAGCTGGCCAAACAAGCCATGATCATCGAAAAGCATTACGGCTGCCCAATGGATATTGAGTGGGCTAAAGACGGCGACGACGGCAAGCTTTACATTGTGCAGGCGCGCCCAGAAACCGTAAAAAGCCGCAGCAACCTTAATGTAATGGAGCGCTACCTGCTCAAAGAAAAAGGTACAGTACTGGCGGAAGGTCGTGCTATTGGTCAGCGCATTGGTACTGGTCCGGTACGCATCATTAACGATGTCGCAGAAATGGACAAAGTACAGCCCGGTGACGTGTTAGTTTCAGATATGACCGACCCTGACTGGGAACCAGTGATGAAGCGCGCCAGCGCCATCGTCACCAACCGCGGTGGTCGTACCTGTCACGCTGCTATTATCGCCCGCGAGCTAGGTATTCCTGCAGTCGTTGGCTGCGGCAACGCCACCACAGCACTGAAAGATGGTCAAGGCGTAACCGTATCCTGCGCCGAAGGCGATACCGGTTATGTCTTTGAAGGCGAATTAGGCTTTGATGTACGCACCAGTTCTGTTGATGCAATGCCTGATATCCCTTTCAAAATTATGATGAACGTAGGTAACCCCGACCGCGCCTTTGATTTCGCTCAAATACCCAACGAAGGTGTTGGCTTGGCGCGTCTTGAGTTCATTATTAACCGCATGATCGGCGTCCACCCCAAAGCGCTGCTCAACTTTGACAGCATGACACCTGAGTTAAAAGACAGTATCGAGAAACGCATGGCCGGTTATGCCAGCCCTGTAGACTTCTACATCGATAAAATTGTCGAAGGGGTGAGCACATTGGCGGCTGCGTTTTGGCCGAAAAAAGTCATTGTGCGTATGTCTGACTTTAAATCCAACGAATACGCCAACCTCATTGGCGGCAAGCTGTACGAGCCGACCGAAGAAAACCCCATGCTGGGTTTCCGTGGTGCGTCGCGCTATATCAGCGACTCGTTCCGCGACTGCTTCGAGCTGGAATGTCGTGCGATGAAAAAAGTTCGTGAAGAGATGGGCTTAACCAACGTCGAGTTGATGGTGCCCTTTGTGCGCACCACCGGTGAAGCAGCACAGGTGGTTGAGCTGCTAGCTGAGTACGGTCTCAAGCGCGGCGAAAACGGTCTGCGTCTTATTATGATGTGTGAGCTGCCGTCCAACGCACTGCTGGCTGATGAGTTCCTCGAGTACTTCGATGGCTTCTCTATCGGCTCCAACGACATGACTCAACTCTGTCTGGGTCTGGACCGTGACTCTGGCATCATTGCGCACCTGTTTGATGAGCGTGATCCAGCCGTTAAAAAGCTACTGTCCATGGCGATTCAAGCCTGCCGCAAAGCTGATAAATATATCGGCATCTGCGGTCAAGGCCCGTCTGACCACCCAGACTTAGCCCGCTGGCTCATGGAAGAAGGCATTGACACAGTGTCACTCAACCCTGACTCAGTGCTGGATACTTGGTTCTTCTTAGCTAAAGACTAGTCTAGCTGAGCCACACAAAAGAGCGTCCATGTGGCGCTCTTTTGCTTTCTATGTACAGCAGTCATACATGCCGAGCACAGCCTTTCATGTCTTCGCGCCTTATTCTTAACATATATTAAAAAGTTATTTCTAATAACCAAAAAACCATGCAATCATACGCACCCTAACGAATATTCCTGAGGGTGTTATGTCATACTTTTCCCGAATCCTTAGCTTTTTGCTGCTGAGCCTAAGCGTAGCTACTTTTGCGCAAAGTCAGCCATTAATCGAAAGCCACGAACTGCTGCCACTGCTTGAGCAAGCTCAAACACAAACCATTGATATTCGTGCGCCTGAAGCCTATGCCGCAGGTCATATCCCTAATGCAATTTCCGCTCCTTACGGTCGCTGGCGCGGTCCCGCCAATAGCCCAGGCCAGTTGGCTGACACGACCACATTTCAAGCGCTTATCCATGAGCTAGGTCTTGATTATGACCAGCACCTAGTCGTCTACTCTACCGGAGAGGACGAGACCGACTTCGGTGCTTCTGCACGGGTTTACTGGACGCTCAAGTATCTAGGCTTTAGCAATATCAGCATACTCAATGGTGGCTATAAATACTGGCAGGCGCAACAAGAGCACCCTGTTAGCCAAACCAGTAATGCTTTGCGTCCCAGTCAGATTGAGCTAAGACTACATCCTGAACTGGCCATCTTTAAAGATGAGCTGCTCAATAAGATCAGCCAGCAACAAGGTAATTTCCAGTTACTGGACTCCCGTCCACCAGCTTTTTTTCACGGGCAAATGAAAGCTCCTATGGCCACCACTCCAGGCACCATTGCCGGCGCACAGAATGCACCGTTCCAGCAGTGGTTTAATGCAGGCGATACCCGTATTCGCTCGGTAGATGAAATTAAGAAGCTGGTACAGCAACAAGGCTTGGATCAGGCCCAAGAAACCCTGTCTTTCTGTAATACCGGCCACTGGGCCGCAACCAATTGGTTTGTGTTATCCGAACTGGCCCAGCTACCTAACGTGCGTCTCTATCCAGCCTCCATGGCGGAGTGGACACAAAGCAAAACCGCCTTACCCATGGATAACGCGCCAACGCGTCTGGATCAAATTACCGCAAAGCTTCAACAACTGGTGAAATAACTCATGAACAAAAACCGTAGTGGGCTGGTGTTAGCCCTGTTCATCTTTGCTGGCTTTTTACTCTGGTCAGTGTCTATCCGCCAAAGCCTATTGTTTATCCTTGGCATTGGTTTGGGCTTAGTACTGGCTGGCATGCGCTTTGGTTTTACCACCGGTTGGCGCAACCTCATTGAAAATCGCGATCCTAGTGGTGTCTACGCGCAAATACTGTTGTTAGGCATTGCCGCCGCCATCTCGTTACCCTTGCTCGCGGCCTTCCCCACGGAACTGAATGCCGCACTAGGACCACCCAGCATCAGCTTGCTAGTTGGCGCGCTGGTGTTTGGTGCTGCGATGCAAATTGCCGATGGTTGTGGCTCTGGCACACTGTACAAGGCAGGCCTGGGCATTCCTCTGAACATGGCCATCTTGCCGATGTTTGCCCTCGGCAGCTTCTTGGGTTCGGTTCACCTTGGCTGGTGGCTCGAACTGGGTAAATTACAACCCGTTAGCTTACTCAGCTCAGCAGGTTTAAGCGGTGCTTTAATTTTAACCTTTGTCGGCTTAGCTGTATTTGCTGGCATCAGCTGGTGGTGGAGTAAAGGAGCCAAGGTTGCCCGCCCTGCTTTTAATAAAACACTTTTAATCGGTGCGGTTTTACTGGCGGTTCTGGCCGTTACTAACTTGGTTGTTGCGGGACAGCCGTGGGGCATTGTCTATGGCTTTGGCTTATGGACTGCCAAGGTGGCTCAAGCTGCTAATCTGTTCGACCCCAGTGTTAACACTTTCTGGAGCCAAGCCACCCATGCGCAAGCACTACAGCAATCAGTGTTTTTGGATCTCACCACCATTACCAACCTTGGGATTTTAGCCGGTGCTTTGTTAGTTTTTTCTGGCAAAAAAAGCGATTCACAAAGCAAACTCACCGCCAAACAATGGCTGGTCGGCATTTTGGCTGGTTTCCTACTGGGTTACAGCTCACGCTTAGCATTCGGTTGTAACGTTGGTGCGATGGTCAGCGGTATTTCTACTGGCAGTTTACACGGCTGGATTTGGGTAGTGCTGGCTTTTCTAGGTTCTTTAGCGGGTGTACGCATCCGTAAACATTATGGATACTAATCATGACGATACTCTGCAAACCACGCGTGCTAATTTTTTGGCTGGTATTGATAGGCTTTTTTGTCTGGGATTGGTACAGCTCTGAACCGGTCAATCTGCGCATGGAGCCGCCCGTTATTGCGCTAGGCTCAGGTCAAGCACCCTCAGGCGCGCACTGCGCTAGTTTCTAGCGTGCTAGAACCTGAGTAATTCACTGCGGACGACCAACAGTGTTGCTGGTCGAACCAAGACTATACCAACCCGCGTCACGCCTGACGCACAACAGCTAGGCAATAGTTTTACCGATAAAGCTCTTCTGCAGCGTGAGGCGGAGCGACTTCACCTGCAAACAAAGAGCTTTAACTCGGTAGCGGTAACCAATGCCCAAGATGAAGTGCTGGCCACATCGCCCAACACCTTAGGACTGGTCAGCAGCCTACTAACAACAGGTGGAGCTCCGGAAGCTTTGCAGGCTAAGGCACCGCTAGTCACAAAAAAGCAGCCTGTACTTGATTGCGTCCCTGCTGTTTTGCTTGATACAGCAGCGTATCCGCATGAGCAAATACTCTTTGCAGGCTCAGTTCAGAGCTGGCTGGGAACTCGACCACCCCAACGCTGACCGTCACTTGCAACGCTTTCATTTGTTTACAAAACTCTGTTTGCTCCACAGCTTGGCGGATTCGCTCGGCAAACTGCTGCATGCCCTGCGCAGCATCAGGCTCCAACATACCGAAAACAACAAACTCCTCTCCGCCCCAACGAAAGACCCTGTCAGTCATACGCGCATGCTGCACTAACAACTGAGCAAACTCCACCAACACCATATCGCCAACAAAGTGGCCATATTCGTCATTAATTTTCTTGAAATGGTCTATATCTATCAGCATAAAGCCTAACGTTTGTTCCAGCCTTTGCGCCAAAGCACGCTCGCGACTAAATTTGGCTTCTAACGTGGTTCTATTCAGCAGCTTCGTTAACTGATCATGGGTTGCCATTTGGGCAATATGCTTTTCCAAACACTCAAGCAACAAGCGGCCAAGCTCTTCACTGGTCTGCTCAAACTCTTGTAAATATAGGCTGACTTGCTCAGGGCGATGCTCAGCTGCCTGATGGACAATAATAGTGCTGAGTTCATGGGCCCGTTCATGCAGCGCATCAAACGTTTTACGCTCCACTGAGCGGTAGTTATCTTCTTTCAACCAGCGGGTCAGATGGCAGCTTTCAATAGGCAATGGCTCAACTACAGTATCCAAACTTTGCCCTAAAGCTAATGCAAATACCTGATATTTCCAGTTCTGATGCTTTACATAGGCTTTTACCAAGTCGCTCGGTAAGTTGCTTGATAAAATAGAGAACACTTGGTTGATACGTTGACTTTCGTATTCGGCTGCTTGTTTTATGTGCACCATTTTGAACAGCAAAGTACGCACCTCAACGGACAAACTAATGCATAAATCAACCACTTGGTTTAACAAGTAAGCCAAGCGGCTATAACCAAAGGAATTGCCGTAGCTGGTAACCAGTTGGCGAACCTTGTTATACAGCAACACAGCATCGGTATCGCCAAGACCTAACTGATACCAGTTAAGTGTCTGACGATACACCACGGTATAGAGGTTTTCTTGGTACTCACCGCCGATTACAGCCTCATAAAACCCATCAAGCAAAAGCTCATGGCCGGGAAGCAAGTATCCGCTGCAATGTTTTTTGCCCCAACGTTGTATTTGCTGATAAAAATTTTTATTCTGACTGAGCAGCTGTTTCGTGTAGCTTTGTATTTCAAGCTCGTGTTCGGGCTTTAATTCAAGCTTTTCTTTAAGTTTTTCAATTTTACTTAGCATTGCTTTCCCAGCTAAATGCTAATAACCACCTGTCATCAGCATGCCATTAAAACGCCACAGCCTAGCTTTTACGACAAATAAAATCTCTAACAGGTGCACAGTTTTATAATTGCCCTAAAGCTGCCAATCAATAGGGGTCTGCCCCGTCTGCAGCAAGAATTTATTACACTTACTAAAATGGCCATTACCCAAAAAGCCGCGATAGGCAGATAACGGCGATGGATGTGCTGAAGTTAGCAATAGATGTTTTCGCGTATCGAGCAAATCCGCCTTGCTGCGCGCATGCGCACCCCAGAGCATAAACACAACATGTTCGCGCTGCTGGTTTACCAACTCAATAATACGATCAGTAAATCGCTGCCAACCCTGCTTAGCGTGCGAGCCGGCCTTGGCTTGCTCAACGGTAAGAGTCGTGTTTAACAGCAACACCCCCTGCCGCGCCCAATGCTCTAAACAGCCATGTTCAGCTATGGGAATATTAAGATCGCGCTGCAGCTCTTTATAAATATTCTGCAACGACGGTGGAATAGCTACGCCTTGAGGCACTGAAAAACTTAATCCATGTGCCTGGCCTGGCCCGTGATAAGGGTCTTGCCCCAAAATAACCACCTTCACTGCAGTTAAAGGCGTTAAATTCAGCGCGTTAAAGATTAAAGGGCTGGGTGGAAAAACTTCTTTTCCCTGTTTTTTTTCTTCACGCAAAAAACTGCTCAGTGAACGCATATAAGGCTGTTCAAACTCGTCCAGCAATACGGCCTTCCAGCTTGCCTCAAGCTGCACTTCTCGTTTTGACACAAAACCTCCCATCACTAGCTGTTTTATTTTGCTTTGCCGCTTTATTATACCTAGAGTTAAAACATAAACAGCTTTCGACTAACGGAGACTTCCCAGCAACCTACAAAAACAGCAAAGTCGATGCGAAATTCTGTTTCATTGCAGATTTAATAAGGAGATTTCACTTGATCCGTATGATTTTAGCTTTGGCTCTTTGGCTGGGCATTAGTATCACTGCGATGGCAGCAGAGCCCATCATTATCGGGCTTAACTTTCCGCGCACCGGACACTATAAAGAAGAAGGCTTGGCGCAAATGCGTGGCGCACTGCTGGCGATTGACGAAATCAATGCCAAAGGTGGGTTGTTAGGCCGTCCTATCCAATTAATCACACGTGATACTGCATCACGTCCCGTAAAAGCCGCGCGCAACGTCGACAGCATGATTAATGAGGGTGCTGTCATGCTGTTTGGTAGCGTTTCCAGCGCTGTAGCCGTAGCTGCTGCGGAACGTGCACGGCAAAACAAAACCATTTATTTTTCAACCATTGGCTATGCTAACGATGTCACTACCGAAAAAGGCCATCGTTACATATTCAGAGAAAGCACCAGCGCTACCATGTCGGCTCGTGCGCTAGGCGAATACTTAACACTGAATTTCCCCAATAAAAAATACTTCTATATCACTGCCGACTACAGCTGGGGACATAGTTCAGAAGAGTCATTGCGTAAAAACACCAACACACAAGACACCAACACCCATCCAGGTGTATTAGTACCTTTCCCCTCCGCTAAGCAGTCTGACTACAGCAGCGCGTTGAAAAAAGCAGAGGAAAGTAATGCCGAAGTAATAGTGTTAGCGCTGTACGGTCATGATCTAGTACGCGCCATGCGCACTGCCGACACTATGGGACTGAACCGCAAAACCCAAATTGTCGCACCCAACCTAACCCAAACCGTTATTGAACAAACAGGCCCAAGCCTTATGGTGGGCGTACTAGGTACTGAGCACTGGTTTTGGCGCGTGCCGGAAATTGAAAAGTCAGGCACGGGGTTAATGTTCACTAAAAACTTCAGCGACAGGTATGGTCTTTACCCCGCCAGTGCCGCAGCTTCGGCTTATACGGTCATATATCAATGGGCTGACGCGGTAAGTCGCAGCAAGAGCTTAGACAGCGCCAACGTCATTAAAGCGCTGGAAAACCACGAATATCAACTCTTAAAAGACAAAGCACAATGGCGCGGTTTTGATCACCAAAATGTGCAAACCGTCTATGTGGTAAGGGTTAACGGACGTGAAACCGTTGTTAGACACCCATCGCGTCAAGATTATCTAGAAGTCGTTCACAGCCTTAGTGGTGATAAGGCAGCCATCAGTCATGATGAATGGAAAGAACTACGCAAAGCCGCTAAGCAGCCCGATACGCTACGCTAATACGCAGCAATTCAGGCATAAAAAAGGTTGGCTTAGGCCAACCTTTTTATTTCGCTAAATACATACCTGATTAACGATTCATATCATATTTGCGCATTTTTTCCACCAGGGTTGTACGTCGAATACCCAAGCGTTCCGCTGCATGCGCAACGACTCCATCCGTATCATCAAGTGCCTGCTGAATTAAAGCGCGCTCAATGTCTGCCAAGTGCTCACGCAAATCCAATCCTTCAGCGGGCAACACATTTCCCATTGGCGCAATAGGCTCCGGCTCTTCAAGCAGCGGCGCCTGCAAAGCAGCGCGCTCGCTTAATTCGTCCCGCAGCTCTCTAATTCCGCCATCTTCTTCCAGATAGCGAAACTTCTTGGGCAGTTCATTCACACCAATAACACCATGGGGATACATAATCGCCATGCGCTCTACCAAGTTGGCTAGCTCTCGCACGTTACCGGACCAGTCATGCTCACATAAAGACATAATGGCAGCTGAGTTAAACCGAATAGAACCACGCTTTTCGCTCTCCATACGCATGACCAGCTCGTTAATAAGCAGTGGTATATCTTCCGAACGCTCACGTAATGGGGGCATTTCGATAGGAAACACATTTAAACGATAAAATAGATCTTCACGAAAGTCTCCGGCTTCAATCATTTTCTCCAGATCTTTATGTGTGGCTGCAACGATACGTACATCTGCCGTTTGCGTTTTGGTACTGCCTACCCGCTCAAAAACCCGCTCCTGTAAAACCCTAAGCAACTTAACTTGCATAGGCAGCGGCATGTCGCCCACTTCATCTAAAAACAACGTACCGCCTTTAGCCATTTCGAAACGCCCCGCTCGGGTGCTTATCGCCCCCGTAAACGCGCCTTTCTCATGACCAAAAAGCTCACTTTCCAACAGTTCTGCAGGAATAGCGCCACAGTTAACCGGAACAAAAGGTCCATCCTTACGCGAGGAACTATAATGCAGGTTGCGTGCTACAACCTCCTTACCCGTCCCTGACTCGCCGAGAATCAACACATTAGCCTCAGTGTCTGCTACCTGCTGCATCATCTGTCTAACTTTTTGCATGCAACGGCTAGTTCCTACCAAGCTGCGAAACAAATGCGTTTCACGCTGGTTGCGCCGCTCATCTACCTCAGCATAAACATCCCGATACACCTGCGCCCGGTGCAAGCAGTCCACCAATCTGTTGTAGGTGGGTACGGGGGACAAAGAGTTCAGTATTCGTTGTCGATACTCAGCCGGCCAATCGTTAGGCATATCGCCAAAAACAACCAAGGGCAAAAACTCATCCCACTGGCATAATTCCTTAACCAGCGTTAGAGCTTGCGCGCTGTCTTGCATAGAAACAAACGCGCAGAGTATCTCGCGGGGATTGGATAGTTCTTTTACCGCATCACGCCACTTGGAGCTATCCGCAGCAATAAACTCTTCATCCATAAAGTTAAAAATATAAGCAATATTTTGACGCTGTTGCGGATCATCTTCGATCAGCAGAAGTTTAGTTTCACGATGCATACTGGCCAATTCATAGTCAGTTTAAATAAATACCGTAAGTTGATTACGGCGACGTGTGTACAGTTAAGTCAATTTACTATGGAATGTCAATTTAATGGCATACTTATTTTAATGCTTATGTATTTTTTTGACACAAGTCAGAAAAGCATACGCAACAAAACAAGCAATCATAAAAAAACCAGCGGCATAGGCGCTGGTTCTCTTATTCAATTCTTAATCTAAGCTGTCATTCAAAGAGCTGATAAATTTTTGCGTTTTTTTTTGACTGCTGAATCTGTACCAGCTCACTGGCTATACGCTGCTGCTCAGATTGACAGGAAGCAACCAAGTCACGGTACAAGTCCAATAATTCCTGCATTTTTTCACGCAACTCGTCGGCTGCGCTGTGCGGATCGGCCAGTGCCTGATCGACCGCTTGCCGGCACTGCATATCTAAAGCACCTATTGCTTCCCAGTCTTGATTTTCCAGCGCTTCACGTAGCGCTGTTCCAGACTGCTGCAATTGCAAAACTGCTGCATTCATACTTGAACCCTCTTGGGGATTATCAGGCCGCAATTGCGTCCCATCCCTCTTTCACTTCACGCAACAAACTGGAAACTTCTTCTAAAATGAGCGGATCATTTTTCAGGTTAGCTTCCATAAGACGTCTAGCCATATAGTCATACAGGCCGTCCAAATTTAGTGCTATTTCGCCACCCTGCTCAAGGTCAAGGCTCTGGCGTAAACCATTAACGATACCAATAGCCTTACTAATTAACTCACCCTTCTCAGCAACTTGCCGACGCTCCATGGCACCACGAGCCTGAGCCAAGCGAGTTAAGCCACCTTCCATCAGCATTTGAATTAAGCGGTGCGGATCCGCGCCTGCTGCCTGAGCTTGTGTATTAACGGATTGGTATTGCTGTAAAGCTGTCATCGCATTCATTTGTTCGTGCTCCCATGTTTTGCGGATTACTCTATTTATCGACAACAGCACCACTTTCTTTAAAAAATAATTCTAGAAACTGCTTCATTTGACTGTAAAAAATCCCAATAAAACAAAGCCACTACAAACATTCTAGCCTGGAGTCTAAATGAGTAGTGGCTTATTGGTACAGATGTTTCTAAATCATTTTTATAGCTGTGCTGGCTCTTTTGCAGGGTCAATTTCAGCCCAAGCATCGCGAATCTTAACCACCAACTCCTGCACTTCTTCCAATGTTTTAGGGGTTTTATCTACAGCTACGTGTGCCAAGCGGCGCGTCATATAATCATACAAAGCATCAAGATTTTCTGCCAACTCACCACCCTGTTCTTTGTCTAGGCTATCCTGTAACAGGCCGATAATAGTGAGTGTGGTATCAACCGCCTCACCACGCTCTGCATGATTGTTTGCCTGCTGCGCAGAAATCGCAGCGGAAATACGGTCGAGCGCACCATCAAGCAAAACCTGCACTGCTTGATAAGGTGTTAAATCTTGTTCTTGGCCTACGTTGCTATATGTATCTGTTGGGTTTGTCATGCTTTATTAGTCCTTTCGTGACATGCCAGGCAAGCTAGCTAGAGATTGCATTAGACTACTGCTGGTTGAATTTAATTGACCGACCAGAGCGTCCATTGCGTTAAACTGTTTGAGCAATCGAGCCTCAATTTGTATTGAGCGCTCATTTAAGCGCTCTGTTTGTTTCTTGATATCGGAACGGGCTAAATCAAGACTCTTTTGTCTTTCACCAATAATACCGGTTTTGCCCGTGTAAGCATCTATTTTGCTATCTAAGCGAGACATCAAGCCGTTATCACCAGCAATAAACTGCCCTACTTTATCAAAATTCTGTTCAAGTGCAGCATCTAATTTTTTATCATCGATTTTTAATTTGCCGTCTTGCTGGGTAGTGATGCCTAAGTCCGCCAGCACCCGCAAACCTTGTGCTCCAGGCATTACATTACCTAGCTCTGCACGCACACCATTTAACAGGCTACGCACTGTAGAGTCACCCACCAAACCGCCTACCACCGGTGCTTTGTCATCGCCGACCTTGGTGACCGCGGTTAACTCTTTGGCGACAGTCATAAATTCATTATAGGATTCGACAAATTTCTTTAACTGATCTTTAACACCTGAGCGGTCCTCACCAACGGTAACTGTCAGGGGTTTGCCTTCTTCAGTTTTACCTTTAAGAGTGAATTCAACATCAGGGATAACGTTTGCAACTGTGTTGGTTGCGCTCTCAAGCGCCAAACCATCAATACTAAATTTAGCATTTGCGGCTTGCTGTAAGTATCCAGCACCGCCATCCTCGGCTTTAATGTCTTTTGTGCCGTCGACATTAAAGTCTGCTTCGCCAATTACACCTGCCAGCGTTCCGGTCATCACAATATCTTTGCCTGCACCCGTTTCTTTCGAGCTAAGCACAATCTGCGATGTACCGCTGGCTGGGTTATTAACAATATTAGCTGTAATGCCCTTGTCTTTAAGCTGCTCATTGAGCGCATCACGTACATCCGTCAAACTTGAGCCATCAGCAATGTTGACGGTAGTTACCTCACCATCGGAGCCCAGCTTAACTTCTAAAGAACCAGCGCCAGAGGCTTTAAAATCTGTTGCAACCGCTTTTGTCGCTACTTTACTGCTGGTCGCCAAGCTCGTCACTTCTACACTGTAAGTGCCAGCGGCTGCAGTTTTGCTAGCAGTCGCGCTGAGTGCCGAGCCATTAGAAGAAGCCGCTTTCATATTATCGAATAGCGTCATCTTATTAAGCTCTTTCATGGAGCTTTGGAAATTACTGAGCGCACTCTGCAATTTACCTAACGCAGAAAACTTGGCTTCAGTGGTCTTCTCCTGGCGTTGAAGCTGGGCAGCTTTGGGTGCTGTTTCTGCCTGCACCATTGA
>LFRM01381114.1_pt1 | contig 30430 bp, 33 predicted proteins | sample 618341 | NCBI WGS metagenome assembly LFRM01 (sample SAMN03654438, study PRJNA283298) | anaerobic digester metagenome | isolation source: pool of bioreactors CSTR01a, CSTR02a, and CSTR03a thermophilic anaerobic... | place: Denmark: Kgs. Lyngby | collected 2014-05-21 | reverse complement strand
TGGTCAGGTCAGACACGTAACTGGCAACCGATTGGGGAAGTATGGCTCAATCCCGATAAACACCAGGAGATCATTCAACACAAAAAAGTGTTAGAGGCCGCGTGACTTATGTTCCAACTAGCTTGACAGATACCGTTCATGGAATCAGGGGGGTTAGCATGAAGACCTTACTCTTTACCGATAGCCAAATTATTGGGAGACTATCATTTAGCCTGGCATTTCCAACAACGGCTACTGTATGTTTTTCAGGCCTTCCAGTACTAACGTGGTAGCCACGTCTGCATATTCTTCACGTGTGATGGGGCCGTTGGGCTTGAACCACATGTAAAACCAGTTAAGCATGCCAAACAAAGACATGGTTACTGGTTTAAGTAAAGGACGTTTATTATTGATCTCAGGGTTAATTTCGTGAAGGGTATCGGCAATCCGCATCACGATGCGCCTTTCAAGTTCATTTATCTCGTTGGTTTCTTCTTCTGCCAGCAAGCCGCGACAATTTAATTGAACAATATGCTTGTCATCGGCATCACGGTAGCATTCCAGTATTTGACGCACCAGTTTACGCAGGCGCAGTTCAGGCAAGTCGTTTTGCGACTCATCGGCAACGGCTTGCAATGCCAGATCCAGCTCTTCCAGATGTGAGCGGATAATATCAAAGATCAAAGCACTTTTACTGGGGTAATAGTGGTAAAGAAGTGCTTTGGAAATCTTACTGCGGGCAGCAATTTGTGACATGGAAGCTTTTTCCATGCCCAATTCTGCAAAAACTGCGGCAGCATTAACCAGGATGTGAAGTTGTTTTTCCTCGAAATCTGCTGCGCGGACGCGTGCCATACTGATTTACTGTCCTATAAAAATAAAAACCAAAAACGGTATTCTAGCTTACTTCTGATTGGGGATTATACCTAGACCTTACTCAGAACAACAGTATTTAGCGTTTTGGACGATTATCAATGACCCGTTTGGCTTTTCCTTCGGAGCGTAATAGCGTGCCGGGTAACGTAACATTTACGATTGTGCTGATCCCGACAATGCTTTTTATATGATGTGCTAGTTCTTTGGCCGAAAAGTTTCGGGTATTTTCATCTGCGGCGTTGGGCTGGCATTCTACATTTACAGTCATGCTATCCATACGCGAGCTGCTTCTGTTCAGTTCAATCTGGAAATGGGGGGTTAATCCATGGCATTTAAGAATCTGTTCTTCAATCTGGGTAGGAAAGACATTAACCCCGCGCAGAATAATCATGTCATCACTGCGGCCGGTAATTTTTTCCATACGGCGCATTGTGCGTGCAGTACCAGGTAGCAGGCGGGTCAGGTCGCGGGTGCGGTAGCGGATAATCGGCAATCCTTCTTTAGTCAGGGTGGTAAAAACAAGTTCTCCTTCTTCCCCATCGGGTAAAACCTCACCGGTTTCAGGATTGATGATTTCCGGATAAAAATGATCTTCCCAGATATGCAGGCCATCTTTGGTTTCTACACATTCATTGGCAACGCCAGGACCCATGATTTCAGACAGGCCGTAAATATCAACAGCATGCATGTCAAAGGCCTGTTCAATTTCCTGCCGCATGGCATTGGTCCAGGGTTCTGCGCCGAAAATGCCAATGGCCAGTGATGATTCGCGTGGATCCAGCCCTTGACGGTGGAATTCATCAAGAATGGAAAGCATGTATGACGGTGTGACCATAATGATGCGGGGTTTGAAGTCTTGAATGAGTGACACCTGGCGTTCGGTCATGCCACCGGAAATAGGAACTACCGTGCAGCCCAGTTTCTCGGCACCATAATGCGCCCCCAAGCCCCCAGTAAACAGGCCATAGCCGTAGGCGTTATGCAGGACATCACCGGGCCGGCCACCGGCAGCGCGAATGGAGCGGGCCACCAGGGTTGCCCAAACCTCAATATCATTATGCGTATAACCCACAACCACCGGTTTGCCAGTGGTGCCGGAAGAGGCGTGAATGCGTGCCAGTTTTTCGCGTGGCACGGAAAACATGCCGAAAGGATAGGTATCACGAAGATCTGTTTTTTGGGTAAAAGGGAATTTGGCCAGATCTGACAGGGTTTTCAGATCGGATGGATGAACCCCGGCTTTATCAAAATGTGCCTTGTAAAAAGGCGAATTTTCATAAGCATGATTGAGTGTCCATTGCATGCGCTGCAATTGCAGGGCGGAGAGCTCATCGCGGGATGCTATTTCGATGGGGTCCAGGTCTTCTTTTCTGGGGGTCAGGTTTTCCATTTTTGTATCCTCTAACTTTATGTTTCTTTATGATATTTTTGACTATGGATAGTCAAGATTATGTATTGGGCAATAAAGTGCCCTTGATCGTGCGGGCATGACCGCGAAATTCTGCTATATGTTTACCGTTCTGGTTACGAATGACGACATCGTAAAGCCCGCTGCGTCCTTGCTTGCTGATTTCGCGGGCGTATGCCGTTAATTCGTCGTTTTCAAATGCCGGTTCCAGATAGGTAATTGAGCAGTGTTGTGCAACGGTGCGCTGATTATAAGTATTACAGGCAAAGGCAAAACAGGTATCGGCAAGGGTAAAAATATATCCGCCATGGCATGTTCCGTGGCCATTAAGCATTTGGGACTTGATGCGCATGCTCATTCTGGCCTTGCCGGTTTCAACTTCAAGCAGCTGCATGCCCAAATGCCGGGCGGCAAGATCGTCTTGCCACATGGCGTCAGCGCAGTCCTGGGCCAGGGTGGGGGAAAGGGTGTGATCGGACATGTTTATTTTCCTTTGAAAACGGCAGGACGTTTTTCCAGAAAGGCGGTTACACCCTCGGCATAATCCTCGCTGCATCCGGCCTGGCGTTGCAGGTCGCGTTCCAGATCAAGTTGTTGATCCATTGTATTGACCGCGGCAGTCTGGATGGCCTGTTTGATCAGACCTTGCCCGAAAGTGGGACCTTGCGCCAGTTGCCGGGCAAGTTCAGTTGCCTTGGTTTGCAATTGGTCATCGTCAACGGCCTGCCAAATTAATCCCCAGTCGGCTGCCGTACCTGCATCAAGCGGGGCTGCCGTCAATGCCAGCGCTTTGGCACGAGCCTCACCCAAGAGATGGGGAAGTGTCCAGGTGCCGCCAGAATCGGGGACCAGGCCGATTTTGGAAAAGGCCTGGATGAAGCGGGCGGAACGGGCAGCCAGCACAATATCGCAAGCCAGTGCCAGGTTAGCGCCTGCGCCTGCCGCCACGCCGTTGACAGCACAAATAACCGGCTTGGGCAAGGCACGTATTTGCCGGATCAGGGGGTTGTAATACAGCTCAATGGTTTCACCCAGATCCGGGGTGGTATTGCTGGCGGCGGGATCTTGTTCAGCCAGATCCTGGCCGGCGCAGAACCCCCGGCCAGCGCCCGTAAGCAATATGGCCCGAACGGCAGGATCTTGTGCCGCCTGTGTTAAGCCCGCGCGTAACGCCAGATGCATATCGGCATTGAAAGCATTCAATTTGTCAGGGCGGTTCAGTGTCAGATGCAATACGTTTTCTTCAAGCTTTATTGCAACACTTTCATTCGATTGAAGTGCCATGTTGTCTCCTTCAATAAGGTTTATTTGTTTGGATTTTTTTGTTTTGCCAGATTTTTTTGCAATTAATGTTCGATACTATTGCATAAACCGGCCGGTTGGTCAATAATGTATTGAAAATAATTTCATACAGGAAAATCAGGAATGTCTAGTTTATTTGAAAAGCATCGTTCTACGCTGGAAACAGCGCTTGAGGTTATCAGGCACCGCGGATTTTGGTCTGCTTATCCGGAAATGCCCAGTGCCCGTTTTTATGGGGAACAGGCTAAAGAAGAGGGGCAACAGGCATTTGACGCCCTGTTGAACAGGGACTTCATTTTGCCCGGACATCCAGAGCAGGGCCGGGCCGGGAATGAACAATCACCTTATGGTGTGGCCTTGGACATACGCTATCCGGTTGCCAGTGTAGAAACGCTGGTAAAGCAGTCACAGGACGCAGGAAAAGTTTGGGCAAATACGTCCCTGAACGTGCGCATGGGTATTTGTCTGGAAATTCTTGAGCGCCTGAATAACATGAGCTTTGAAATAGCCAATGCCGTTATGCATACTTCCGGCCAGGCTTTCCCCATGGCATTTCAGGCCGGTGGTCCGAATGCACAGGACCGGGCGCTGGAAGCATTGGCTTACGCCTGGGCGGAAATGAGTCAGATCCCCGAGCAGGCCAATTGGGTTAAACCACAGGGCAAGGCGGGAAATCTGGTGCTGGAAAAGCATTGGCGCATTATTCCACGCGGTGTCTCGGTGCTGATTGGTTGCCAGACATTTCCAACCTGGAACAGTTATTCGGCGTTTTTTGCCAATCTGGTTACCGGCAATACGGTTATTGCCAAGCCTCATCCAGCGGCAATTTTGCCTATGGCCTTAACGGTACGGGTAGCCCGCGAAGTGCTGTTAGAACAGGGCCTGCCTGGCGATGTCGTGTTATTGGCTGCAGAAGATGCCGGCATGGGGCTGGCCAAGGAGCTGGCATTGCACCCTGATGTGGCGCTCATTGATTACACGGGCTCGACCGCTTTTGGACAATGGTTGCGCACGCAGGCCGCCACGCCGCTTGTGTATACCGAAGAAGCGGGTGTGAACAGTATTGTGCTGGGCTCAACCGATGACTTTGAGGCCATGTGCCAGAACATTGCTTTTTCCCTGGCGCTGTACAGCGGACAAATGTGTACGACACCGCAAAACCTGTTTGTGCCACGGGAGGGTATTTTGGTTAATGGTGAGCGCAAAACTTTTGATGAAGTGGCAGCAGCCATCGCAGGCGCCGTAGATGCCTTATTGGCGGATCCTGCGAGGGCAGTGATGGTGACAGGCGCAATCGCCAACGAGGATACGCTGAAACGTGTCGCTGCCATGCGTGGTGCCGGACGTTTGATCCGGGATTCGGCCGCTTTGCCAGGTATGGAGCAGGTACGCACGGCAACGCCATTGATTCAGGCATTGGATGCCAGTGATGAAGAGGTTTACGGTGAGGAATGTTTTGGACCCGTTTCTTTTGTTATTGCCGTGGATGATGTGGAAGACGGTATACGTCGTGCCGCGCAGCTGGCACGTACTAAAGGAGCTATTACCGCGGCCATTTACGAAAAAGATGAAGCGCGGCTGGCTAAAGCCATTGATGCGTTTGCCCAAGCGGGGGTGAACCTGTCCGTTAATCTGGCAGGAGGAATTTTTGTAAATCAAAGTGCCGCTTTCAGTGATTTTCATGGTACAGGCGCCAATCCGGCAGGCAATTGCTGCTTTGCCGATTCGGCGTTTGTGGCCAACCGGTTCAGGGTGGCAATGTGGCGTCGCCCTAAAAGCAGTTAGGTCGTGTTTGTTTCCGGCAAGTGCCGCCAGGGCATAAGCCGGAAAAAATATTTAAATGTCTAAAATAAACAGGAGACAAACAAATGAGTGATAACAAAACAGGAAAAACAGTACGTAAATGGGCAGGATTGGTTGCCGCTTTATGTTTTGCAACGGGGGTACAGGCAGAAATCCGCATTGGTTCTACGGTTTCTGCCACGGGGTTTGCCTCTTATCTGGGAGAACCCGAAGCGCAAACCCTGAAAATGCTGGTCGATGACATTAATGCCAAAGGTGGTGTGCTTGGCAAACAGCTTAAGCTGTTTGCCTATGATGATGCCGGTGATGCAAATAAAGCCCGTACATTTGCCACCCGTCTGGTGGAAGATGACGAAGTGGTTGCAATCATAGGGGGCACCACCACCGGTGCAACAATGGCTATTATGCCCACCGTGCAGGAAGAGGGAATTCCTTTTGTTTCTCTGGCCGGTGCGATTGAAGTTATTCAGCCGGTACGTTCCCATACCTTCAAGACTCCGCATACAGACCGCATGGCTTGCGCCAAGATTTTTGAAGATATGAAAAAACGGGATCTGTTAAAGGTGGGCTTGATATCGGGTTCCGACAGTTTTGGCGCCTCCATGCGCAAACAGTGTCTGGATATCGTTGGCGATTATGGTATTACCATAGTGGGCGATGAGGTTTTTGGGCCTACTGATGCAGACATGACACCGCAATTGACTAACTTGCGTAATAAAAATGGTGTTCAGACGATTCTGAGCCTGGGTCTGGGGTCTGGGCCTGCCATTATTACCCGGAATTATGCTCAGCTGGGCATTGATTTACCGTTGTACCAGTCGCATGGGGTGGCATCGGATGCTTATATAAAACTGGCCGGTAAAAAAGAAGCGGAAGGCGTACGCTTGCCGGGAACACCTTTATTGGTTGCAGAGTTGCTGGCAGAAGATGATCCGCAAAGAGAAGTGGCGCTGCGCTATAAAAAGCAATATGAAAACATGGCTGGTAAGCCGGTTTCCACTTTTGGCGGATATGCGCATGATGCGTTATACCTGGTTGTGAATGCCATCGAGCGTGCCGGAAAGGCAGAGCCCGCTGCCATTCGTGATGCGTTGGAAAACACAAAGGATCTGGCGGGCACCACCGGTACTTACAACATGTCGGCAGAAGATCATTTGGGTTTGGATCTTAGTGCTTTCCGGATGCTGGAAATCCGGGATGGTAACTGGAAGCTTATCGAGTAACGGTTTTTTTGTGGAGGCGTATGCCTCCATCCATAATTACTACCAGATGAAATTCCGGAGACAGATATGTCTGAGTTAATGCAGTTTTTGCTGTCCGGGCTAACAGTTGGTGCAGTATATGCGCTGGTAGCCCTGGGTTTTACGATTATTTACAATGCGTCGGATGTTGCCAACTTTGCACAGGGTGAGTTTGTCATGCTGGGTGGCATGATTACGGCTTCCGCCTATACGGCCGGTGCGCCATTATTATTGGCCGCAACCCTGGCTATTGTGTTAACGGCAGTTGTTGGCATACTTTTGAACAAGCTGGCCATTGAACCTGCCCGCGGAGCACCCGTAGCCAGTCTGATTATTATTACAATCGGGGCATCCATTTTTATTCGCGGGTTAACGCAGCTATTGCTGGATAAGGAGCTTCATCGCTTTCCCGCCTTTTCTGGCAATGATCCCATTCATGTGCTGGGAGCGACCATTCTGCCACAGAGTTTATGGGTAATTGCCGGGGCATTACTGGTGTTTGTCGCACTATGGCTGTTTTTTACCCGGACCTTAACGGGACGGGCAGTGCTGGCAACCGCCAATAACCGTATCGCCGCTTTGCTGGTGGGTATTAATACCCGCTACATCATGGCCTTGTCTTTTGCCTTGTCTGCCGCGATTGGCGGATTGGCCGGGATCTTGATTACACCCATTACCCTGACAAGTTATGACATTGGCATGACAATGGCGCTGAAAGGTTTTGCCGCGGCCATGCTGGGAGGCATGGGTAATCCTAAAGGAGCCTTGGCGGGAGGCCTGTTGCTGGGCTTGCTGGAAGCGTTGACAGCGGGTTATATCAGTTCACAGTACAAGGATGCCGCTGCATTTGTGGTGATTCTGGCGGTACTGTTTTTCATGCCCAAGGGTTTGTTTGCCAGTAAAGTGGCAGAGAGGGTTTAAATAATGAAAAGACTTTCTTCCAAACAGGTAACTTTACTGGTGTTGTTGGTGCTGATTGCGCTGGCCCCCTTGTTTTTCCCTTCTTCCTATTATTTACGCATAGGTTCCCTGGTGTTTGTCAATAGCCTGTCGGTGATCAGTATTGTGATCTTGACAGGTTATGTCGGGCAGATCAGCCTGGGGCATGCCGGTTTTATCGGGATCGGGGCCTATGCCTGCGCCCTGGCTCCGGTTCATTTCAACGTTTCCGTATTAACTGCTTCCGTGCTGGGGGCAGTCGTTTCCGGTGTCGTTGCCTGGGTGGTGGGGCGGCCTATCCTGCGTTTGCGCGGTTACTATCTGTCTGTGGCCACTCTGGGGTTTGGTATGCTGATCTTTATGGTGCTGAACAACGAGGCCTGGCTAACCGGGGGGCCCGATGGCATGGTGGTTGCCGATCCGGGGATCAGGGCTTTGCTGAAAAGCTGGGGAATCTCGTTAAGCAATGCCGAATTCTGGTATGCCTTTAATGGATTTTTTCTGCTGATAGGTGTCTGGATGGCATTGAATTTGAAGCATAGCGCTACCGGACGCGCATTACATGCCTTGCATGGTTCAGAGATCGCGGCACGTACCGTTGGTATTGATGTGGCCCGATTCAAATTGCGCGGGTTTGTTATTTCTGCCGTTTATGCTTCGGTAGCCGGTTCTTTGCTGGCCATGCAAAACCGCTTTGTCACCCCCGATGTGGCGGGTTTCATGCATTCGGTTGAAATCGTTACCATGGCGGTACTGGGTGGCGCGGCGTCAGTGGTCGGGGCGATTCTGGGAGCGACCCTGTTGACGGCATTGCCACAGATACTGACCTTTTTACAGGAATATGAACAGATTGTTCTGGGCTTGATCATGATGCTGGTGATGATTTTTCTGCGCGGTGGCGTGTTACCCAGTCTGGTACGCATGGTACGGGGGAGAGGTTGATGAGTCTGCTTGACGTAAAAGGAGTGAGCATTTCATTTGGTGGCGTGCGGGCTGTGCAGGATGTCAGTTTTTCAGTTGATGAGGGCAAGATTGTTTCGGTCATCGGGCCAAACGGTGCCGGTAAAACCTCTTTGTTCAATATGCTGTCCGGGGTTTATAGTCCACAACAGGGCGAGGTTCGCCTGGCGGGTGAGCTGGTGACGGGTATGCCTGCACATTTGCTGGCCCGTCGTGGCCTGTCAAGAACTTTTCAGAACCTGCAGGTTTTTTCCGCCATGACGGTGCTGGAAAATGTCGCGACAGGATTTCACTTGCAGGAAAATGGTTCGTTACTGGCTGATTTGCTGGGCTTTCCTTCTGCACGGCGTCGTGTGAAACGTTCAGAAGAACAGTCTTTGGCGTTGCTCAAAAGAGTGGGGCTTGAACGGGCGGCTGATTTTGAAGCTGGGTCCCTGTCATATGGCGCTTTAAAACGTCTGGAAATTGCCAGGGCACTGGCTTTGCAGCCACGGCTTTTATTGCTGGATGAACCGGCTGCCGGCTGCAATGCGGTAGAAACCGAAGAAATTGAAAAACTGGTAGCGGATGTGGCCAAGAGTGGGACTGCCATTTTATTGGTGGAACATGATATGAAAATGGTGATGCGTATTTCCAGTCATATTGTCGTGTTGGATCATGGTGAAAAAATTGCTGAGGGCACACCCTCTGAGGTCGTAAGCCATCCGCGGGTCATAGAGGCTTACCTGGGGGTAGCCGCTACAGAGGAGGCAACGCGTTATGCTGAGTGTTAATCAGTTACGCTCAAGTTATGGGCGGATAGAAGTGTTACATGGCGTGAGTCTGGAAATTAGCGCCGGTGAGATTGTAGTGGTGATTGGTGCAAATGGTGCCGGTAAAACAACCTTGTTGCACTGTTTGTCAGGTATTCAGCCCATACAGGACGGTAATATTATCTTTAGGGGAGAAAGTTTTAATACTGTGCCTGCTTACCAGCGTGTCAAACACGGCTTGGCACAGGTGCCCGAAGGCCGGCAGATTTTCACCAGCCTGAGTGTTGAGGAAAACCTGCGCCTGGGCGCTTACTTGTATATGGATGACAAGGTGGATCGTGATATGGAAGATGCATTTAATATGTTTCCCATATTACGTGAAAAACGCAATCTATCGGCAGGCGGCTTGTCGGGTGGNNGTGTCGGGTGGGCAACAGCAGATGCTGGCCATTGCCAGAGCCTTGCTAAGCCGGCCGTCTTGTTTGTTGCTGGATGAGCCCAGTATGGGGCTGGCGCCAATTCTGGTGGCACAGATTTTTGATGTGATAAAAAACCTGAAAAGTCTGGATGTAACGGTATTGCTGGTTGAACAGAATGCCTTTGGCGCCTTGTCGATTGCCGATCGTGGTTATGTGATGGAAACCGGGAATATCACGCTGTCAGGAGAGGCGCAAGCGTTGATTGTTGATCCTCGCATCCGTTCGGCTTATTTAGGCCTGTAAATAAGCGGTGCCTCATGCCGGGATACATAAAACCGGTATGGGGCATGCTTGAAAATCTGTCTGTAAACGCATTGCTACCAGTAGTACGCGGCAAAAGCTGGTACATTTTGAAAACCTGGTTTTTTATTGGTGTAAATGTCTAATGCCTAAGTCCGTTTCCCGTTCTACCAATGAAGTTGATACGTTGATTGCACAATTATTGCAGAGTGCCCCACTGAAAGCCGCGGCTTTTATTGTCACACTGTACGGTGATGTGGTGGAACCGCGTGGGGGCGTATTGTGGATGGGAAATGTGATAGAAACCTGTGCCACGGCGGGAATCAGTGAAAATCTTGTGCGCACGGCGGTGTCGCGTTTGGTGGCGGCAGGTCAACTGGCTGGCGAACGCGTAGGTCGACGCAGTTTTTATCGGCTGACGTCTGTTGCACGGACCGAGTTTGCTTATGCCGCCAGGGTGCTGTATACCTCACAGGTTGCCCAGCAATGGTGCCTGGTTTATTTGGATGGAGAAAATGCGGATGCGCTCATGCGTAGTCTGAAAAGGCTGGGCTACGCTGCGTTAAACCCCAGGCTGGCACTTGGCCCTGATAGCGTGCCTTTGCCGCCTGGTGCACTTGTCTGGACAGCGGATGTAATGCAAGGTCATGAACAAATGCGCAACTTTGCGGCTGCCCATTGGGACCTGCCTGTTTATGCCCATGCCTTCCAGGCGTTTATTAAGAATTTTCAGCCGGTTGAAGGTTTGTTGGCACAATTAAGCCCTGAAGCCGCCTTAACTATCCGTTTACTGATGGTGCATCAATATCGTTATGTTGCATTGCGGGCACCTCATTTACCCCGTGAGGCCTTGCCAGAAAATTGGGATGGACATGTGGCCAGATCTTTGTTTGCCCGTTTGTATCTGGCATTGTCCAGTAGGGCCGATACCTACGTGGCCGGTAAGTTTGTTGATAGCGATGATGTCTTAATCGAACAGGGCCAGTCTTTGCAGCAACGGCTGGTGTATTTATCGCAGCTGGTTTGATTTTTTTATATTCAAACATTACATTTTAATGGTAAATACTTATTGAACTGTAATGTTTTAAATGGCTTAATATCATCTTATAAGTGACCGTCCGGTCGGTTGTTTAATTTGAGGTGTAGCGTTTAAAGCAGAGGTGAAATTTATGTATGCACAAGTAATTGATACGGGTAGTGATCGTGTACGCTCAATAGGAGAGATGCCTGAAGAAGAGAAAGCTTTTATGGCGCGTATTGAAAAAGGGGAAAAAATAGAACCTAAAGACTGGATGCCTGACGGTTATCGCAAAACGCTGATTCGCCAGATTGGCCAGCATGCCCATTCAGAGGTGGTAGGACAATTACCGGAAGGTAACTGGATTACCCGTGCTCCAACGCTGGAACGAAAGGCCATTTTGCTAGCCAAGGTCCAGGACGAGGCCGGCCATGGCCTGTATCTGTATAGCGCTGCCGAAACACTGGGTATCAGCCGTGATGAAATGACAGAACTGCTTCATGCCGGAAAGATGAAATATTCTTCCATTTTCAATTACCCGACCCTGAACTGGGCGGATATTGGCGCAGTGGGCTGGTTGGTGGATGGTGCCGCGATTATGAATCAGGTGGCTTTGCAACGTACGTCTTATGGCCCATATAGCCGCGCCATGGTTCGTATCTGCAAGGAAGAAAGTTTTCACCAGCGTCAGGGTTATGACCTTCTTATCAAAATGTGTCAGGGCAGCCCTGAGCAAAAAGCAATGGCTCAAGATGCGATGAACCGGTTCTGGTATCCGGCATTAATGATGTTTGGCCCGTCTGATAAAGACTCGGTGCATTCAGAGCAGTCTATGGCTTGGAAAATCAAAATTAATACAAACGATGAATTGCGCCAGAAGTTTGTGGATCAGACAGTGCCACAGGCGGAATATCTGGGCCTGACCATTCCGGATGAGAATCTGGTGTGGAACGAAGAACGCGGTTCTTATGATTTTACCCAGCCAGACTGGAGCGAGTTTTTTGACGTGATTGCCGGTAATGGGCCTTGTAATAAAGACCGTATGGCAGCCCGGATCAATGCCTGGGAACAGGGGGCATGGTTCCGTGAAGGGTTGGCTGCCTATGCGAAGAAGCTGCCCTTGCGTAAACAGGCCGTATAAAACGTTAATAGTAAGGTCCGCCCAGTCAAGTGGAATGAATTTGTAAATTTAGTCATAACAAATGAAATAAGGAGAAAATGTCATGTCTCAAGAATGGCCTTTATGGGAAATTTTTATTCGTGGCCAGCATGGTTTAAGTCACAGGCATGTAGGCAGTTTGCATGCACCTGATGCAGAAATGGCAATTAATAATGCGCGCGATGTGTATACCCGTCGTAATGAAGGGGTCAGCATTTGGGCTGTAAAGTCTGAAGAGGTGGTGGCAAGTGCGCCGTCCAAACGTGGTCCGTTGTTTGAACCTTCAAACTCCAAGGTTTACCGGCATCCCACTTTTTTTAAAATGCCCAAGGAAGCAGGGAGTATGTAATGAAAACAGTGCATTCAGATACTTCAACGGCCTTGCAGCAAATGTTATTGCGAATGGGCGATAACACCCTGGTCCTGGGGCACCGTATTTCAGAGTGGTGCGGTCATGCACCGGTATTGGAAGAAGATATTGCCATGGCCAATATTGCCCTTGACTTTATAGGTCAAACCCAGTTTTGGCTGGAGTTGGCCGCAGAGCTTGAGGCAGAGGGAAAAACCGCTGATCAACTTGCCTATTTACGGGACTGTGCGCAATTTCGTAATTTGCTCTTGGCAGAGCAGCCTAATGGTGATTATGCCCATACTGTCGTAAGACAGTTTTTATTTGATGCCTGGCATTTTCTGCAATTACAGGCCTTGACGCAGTCCACCGATGCCAGGGTTGCCGAAATTGCCGCCAAAGCCATCAAAGAGGTGAATTATCATCTGGAGCGCAGTAGTGATTTACTGGTTCGCCTGGGTGACGGCACGCCCGAAAGTCATACCCGCATGCAGTCAGCGGTTGATGATTTGTGGGCCTATACAGGGGAAATGTTTGTGGGCGATGAGCATGACATTGCACTGGCTAAAGCAGGTCTGGCACCACTGCCAGAAAGTTTGCGTAATGACTGGCTGGCTTGTGTGCAGGAAGTCATGCAACAGGCTACCCTTACATTGCCGGATAATTCTTTCATGCATAAAGGTGGTAAACAGGGGCGACATACCGAGTATCTGGGACATCTTCTGGCGCAGATGCAATTTTTACAGCGCGCCTATCCAGGCTGTACATGGTGAGGCCCATGACTACTTTATCCCGACCAGAACTGGATCAGGTCTGGCAATGGCTGGATGCCGTGCCAGATCCGGAAATCCCGGTTATTTCATTGGTGGACCTGGGTATTATCCGCAAGCTGTATTACGAGGGTGAAACGCTGGTGGTGCTGGTTACGCCCACTTATTCAGGTTGTCCGGCCACGTCAATCATTAATGCGGATATTGAAGCGGCCTTACGGGCGCATGGCATAGAAAACCTGCGACTGGAACGTCAGCTGTCGCCACCCTGGAGTACCGACTGGATCAGTGAACAGGGGCGGCAAAAGTTGCGTGACTATGGTATTGCACCGCCTGTCACCGAGGAAAGCTCGGGTACAGGTACGCGTATCTGGTTACGGACAGAAAACAACCTGACGGTTGCTTGCCCACGTTGTGGCTCCAATCACACCACACGAGTCAGTCAGTTTGGTTCCACACCTTGCAAAGCCAATTATCGCTGCCAGGATTGTCTGGAACCATTTGATTATTTTAAATGTATTTAATCATTAGCGGAGGAGCTCATGACACGCTTTCACCCTTTGCAAGTTCTGGATGTGCATCACGACACCCGTGATGCCGTTGTTGTCACATTAAAACCGCGTCAGGAAGATGACGCATTGTTCAAGTTTATTCCCGGCCAGTATCTGACCTTCCGGCACGGGGTGGATGGTGATGAGCTGCGTCGTTCATACTCTATCTGCTCGGCCCCTGATGAGGGAGTTATACGGGTGGGCATTAAACGGGTGGATGGCGGTGCCTTTTCCACCTGGGCCAACGAAAACCTGAGTGCCGGTACTGTCCTGGAAGCAATGCCGCCCATGGGCAGCTTCCATATACCGCTGGCGTCTGATAACAAGCGACATTATTTGGGGTTTGCCGGTGGCAGCGGAATTACGCCATTACTTTCCATCATCAAAAGCACCCTGGCACAAGAGCCATTGAGCAGTTTTACACTGGTTTACGCCAATCGCCAGGTTGGCTCTATTATGTTCCGCGAAGAGCTGGAAGACCTGAAAAACCAATATATGGGGCGTTTTTCCATCATTCATTTTCTTGAAAGCGAAGGGCAGGAAAACGAGATTTTTTCAGGTCGTATCGATCGCGAGAAATGTAATGCACTCTTTGGCAGCTGGATAAATCTTGAGCATGTCCATACCGCTTTTATTTGTGGGCCCGAAGCCATGATGCTGACCATTGCCGATGCCCTGAAAGATCATGGGTTATCTAAAGAAAACATTAAGTTTGAACTTTTTGCATCGTCCCAGCCCGGTCGCTCCAGCCGTCCTGTCGTGAAATCGGCAAGTCGCGGCACCGCTAACCAATGCGTGGCAACCGTAACGCTGGATGGTGTGGTTCATAATTTTGATTTTCCCAAAGAGGGACAGAGTTTGCTGGATGCCGCACTGGAAAACAAAATGGACGCTCCTTATGCCTGTAAAGCGGGTGTGTGTTCCACTTGTAAAGCCAAGGTGCTGGAAGGCGAAGTTGAAATGGCCGTTAATCATGCGTTGGAAGATTACGAAGTGGATCAGGGTTACGTGTTGACGTGCCAGTGTTACCCCCAAAGTGACCGGATAACAGTCAGCTATGATGAATAAGGAGAAGCATTATGTTTGATAACATGAAAGTTGAAGAGTATCTGGCCCAGGGGGGAGTCTTCAGTTCGCCTGAAAATGCACCGGCACGTTACCGTGCCGAACTGATGCGCATGATGTTTGTGTTTGTGGATAGCGAATTGGCTGCCTCGGCAGGTTTTGCCTCATCCATTAATTTTGCACCGGACATTAAAGCCCGTATTGCTGCCAGCCGCATCACACTGGAAAAAGCCGATCATGCCCAGCGGGTACTAAGGATTCTAAGTGAATTTGGTACGGATGCCGGGCGTTATGAAAAGCAGCATGACTGGGCATTTCGCCTACCCAGGGAAAATGATTTGCCTAAAGAGCGGCAGGCTGCGGATATGCGTTTGCCCGTATTATATTACCCGCTGCTTAACTGGGTGGATGCCGTTGTCATGAGTGTGTTACAGGGCCTGGCAGCAGAAGTCCAGCTTGAAGAGCTGGGTCGTGTTTCGTATGATCCATTGGCGGTGGTTTTCCGGGAGATCGCGCCACGCGAGCATGAGCACACCAAGTTGTCACAGGAGGGTTTGGCATTATTGGTTAAAACCGGAGAGCATCAACAGTCATTGCAGCAAAGCGTGGATTATTGGTATCCACGAATTGCGGCTGGATTCGGTCAGCAGAATGCAGAGCGATATGACATGTTGCGCAAATTGGGGCTGCGTCATGAAAGTAATGAAAGCCAATTGCAACGTTGGGCGTCATTGGTAAAAAACCAGTTACAGGCACTGGGATTGCGTGCCCAGTAATATAAAAAATGATGTCTTGATTATGATTGCCAGTTATTGGGAGTATTGATTTAATGGCTCAGATTTTTTCTTTTGACGGCGTGATTCCCGTTGTTGATCCTTCTGCTTATGTCCATCCTGCCGCCACTTTGATTGGTGATGTGTTGATTGGTCCGGCCTGTTACGTGGGGCCGGGTGCTGTATTGCGTGGTGATTTTGGTCGTATCCAGTTGCTGGCGGGTGCAAATTTTCAGGATAACTGCGTGGCACACAGTTTTCCTGATGCTGAAGTGATTGTGGAAGAAGAAGGCCATATTGGTCATGGCACGATATTGCATGGATGTCGGGTAGGTAAAAATGCAATGGTGGGCATGAACTCCGTGGTCATGGACAGGGTGGTAATTGGTGAAAACGCCATCATTGGCGCCATGTCTTTTTTAAAGGCTTCCATGGAAATTCCCGCCGGTCATCTGGCACTGGGCTCTCCTGCCAGTGTCGTGCGGCCATTAAAACCCGAAGAAATAGCCTGGAAGCGCGAAGGTACTTTGATTTATCAGCGGCTTGCCCTGGAATCCAGGCAAAGCACGAAACAAGTGGCAGAGCCGTTAACCCAGCCGGAAGCCAACCGGAAGCGGGTTCGGGCACCCGCGTATGATCCCTTGTTTATTGCTCGTTTGAAGCAGGATGCGGGTTTGCCTTGATATGTGCTGATGCGTCAGTACAAGACGGTTAGTTTCGCTGGCTGGAAGAATGACGCCCCTTGGAGCACATTGTTTCAGCCATTTCAGGATCGCAGTCCGGATCAGCCAGGTGAGAATAAATTGTTTAAATAAGTTTCTTGTGTTCATGTAAATACCATAATGTGGTAAAACTAATGGTATCAGAGCCATGCAATGGCGATATGGGATCGTGCGCAACTTCGCTCCCGATTGTCGCATCATCCAGACTCATGCGTACCCTACCGCTTGGGTTAACAAGCACGAATAGAGTGCGTTTTCCTCTTTATAGCGATATTGCATTTCAACAGATGACAGAAACGAAATGATATCTGCATGCAGGTTTAGACGCTTGCTATCGCTATTAATAACTCCCTTAAACTCAATCGTTTTCCTGCGCGAACGCATCAAGGAACCTATGAAGTATTCACGGCAATTTCAGGCCAGTTTTTTTCACCCCCGCTACTGGCTGACCTGGTTTGGGTTGGGCGTGCTTTTTCTGCTTGTTCAGCTGCCTTATCCAATATTGAATCGCCTGGGAATATGGATGGGGCGCATTTCCATGCGCTTTCTGAAGCGCCGTGTCGCTATCACGCGACGTAATCTGGAGTTGTGTTTTCCTGAAATGGATGAAACCGTGCGAGAGCGTAAAGTGCAGGCCAATTTTGAATCGCTGGGTATGGGGCTGCTGGAAACCGGTATGGCCTGGTTCTGGTCTGACAGGCGGGTGAAACGCTGGTTTGATGTTTCAGGGTTGAATCATCTGAAGCTGGCGCAGCAGGATGGTCGCGGTGCGCTTATGATTGGCGTGCATTTGATGTCGCTTGAACTGGGTGGTCGTGCCATGGGGCTGTGTCAGCCGATGATGGCCACCTATCGGCCACACAATAACAAAGCGATGGAATGGGTGCAGACCAAAGGCCGCTTGCGGTCCAACAAGGCGATGCTTGACCGCAAGGATTTGCGCGGCATGGTGCATGCCCTCAAACAGGGAGAAGCGGTCTGGCTGGCGCCTGATCAGGATTACGGTCGCAGCGGTAGTGTTTTTGTGCCGCTGTTCTCAGTTTCTGATGTTGCAACAACCTGTGCCCCCTATATGCTGGCGCGGATGGCCAAACCGGCATTACTGCCCGTGGTGCTGGTGCGTCGAGATAATGGCAGTGGTTATGACTTGCTGATTCAACCCGAACTGAAAGATTTTCCCATTGAAGATAAAATTGCCGCTGCCACGTATATGAACAAGGTTGTGGAAACGGAAATCATGCGTGCACTCGATCAATACATGTGGTTGCATCGTCGCTTCAAAACTCGACCGGTAGGGGGGGTATCACTTTACTGATCGGTTGCATGGATTTGAAGTCGCATGAAATTGAGACGGAATTGGAGAACATGTTCGGGAAGAAATGGTTCATGACTCACAAACCATGAATCAATCAATGCGACTAAGCAAGTAAAAAGCAAACAGGCATTCATTCTTGGAGAAGAATGCCAGCATGATTAAAATAATCGTTAACGTTGGCCGTCTTCACCAACCACATTTTCAATTAATAACCCCCCCAGTCTTGAATGCAGACGTGGCCCCGTGGCCATCCCAAGGGCAAATAGCAGCTCATCGGGTTTTGGTGAGTCAACGGCACCAACTTCTATCGAGTTGAAATGACTCCTGACATAGGAAGCATGGATATAATGAAGAGGCATTATCAGCCGGAATCCGGCACTTGCCGTTACTTGGGAGGCAGGTACCATGGCTTTGGGGTTACCCAGTACTTCACGCATGGCCCAGCCTCCGGCTTCGTGCCATACGGCACCATGTTCCGCTTCACCATTCAAGCCAACAATGGCTGCTTTGCCATAAGATTCAACCTTGTCTTTGCCTAATGCATTGACCAGTTTAGTAGCCAGATCAAAGCCGACATTGCGAAGCGCTTTCATGAAATCAATCAGGTTTTCTTCGTAACGGCCGGCAAATGGATTTTTGACGACCGCAAAGGCTACCGCACATTTTAAAGGTTCTTGCACGGGGGGGCCGCCATCGTGATAGATGTCCTCAAGGGTTAAAACTGTTTTTCTGATTTCAATTTCCATTGTCTGATTCCTTGTCATTGTAAATTTACCTGTGCATAAAGTCAGGCTTGATATTCATTTTGAAGATGATGATAAATTTCCAGATTATCCGCATCAGGCGGAAAATTCTTGGTGGCTTCCTGCCAGGTATGGAAACAGAGATTCAATAATGAAGGGGTGAAATCAAGTTTCTCTGTCAGGCCATATGAAATACCCAAATCTTTAGCCATCAGGTGTAAACCAAATCCACCTTTGAAATCGCCATTTTTCAGCATATGCTGCTTGATCTTTGTTTCTGATGCAACATTCCTGCCACTTGAGGCATTAAGAATATCGGTGAATTTTTCCAGATCCAGTTCCAGTTTTTTTGCCATTAACAGGGCTTCGGACACGGCGAACAGGCCTGCTGCATAGACATAATTGTTCAATGCTTTCATGCCATGTGCTGAACCGGTTTTACCTGTGGGGATAATGACTGAACCCATTGTCTTGAGTATCGGATTTACTTTTTCTATGGCTGAAGCATCTCCACCTACCATGATGGATAACGTTCCATTTATCGCTTTTTGAACACTGCCTGAAACAGGGGCATCAAGCAGGGTAATACCACTTTTTTTTAATTCTTCATCAAGATTGAGGGTGTCCAGTGGAGAGCTTGAGGACATATCGATCACAATGGCATTTTGGCTTAATCCCTTCAGAGCACCAGGAGAGCCCAGAATGCAATCACGTACAATTTTTCCGTTAGGCAACATTAATATAAGCACATCAATATTTTGCAGTTCTTCCAGGGAATTTAGCAGTGTTAATGAGTTCGCTTGATGGTTATTCCGGATATCTTTTATGGCTTTCTGAGCATTATCAAATGCGTGTACGTCAAATTGTTTTGACAGGTTTTTAACCATGGGTTGTCCCATCGTGCCAAGTCCAACAAATCCTATTTTCATTATTCCTTCCTGTGTTGTTTGTCGTACAGTTGCTTTAAAATAGCCAGTCTATAAGAAAATTGCTTATGTCCTGTATATCAATATCATCACAGGCCATAACCGTGAGTTAATAGGAAAAGAGAAAAACATGAAGTTCAAGCTGCGTCAAATGGAGATTTTTCGGGCGGTGATGATTACAGGTTCGATTAGTGGTGCGGCACGAATGTTATTTATTTCTCAACCCGCGGTCAGTAAATTATTGGCACATACGGAAACCAATCTGCGTCTTAAACTATTCCACAGGAGCAAGGGGAAACTTATTCCCACGCCAGAGGCTCATAATCTGTTTGATGAAGTCAATCTGGTTTATGAAGCCGCATTGAAAGTAGACGCTTTTGCGGAAAACCTGTCTGCAAATCCCTCGGGGAAAATTAATATTTGCTGCAGCCCCAGTCTTGGTCTGAATATTATTCCATCTGTTTTACAGCTGTTTTCTGAAAAGTATCCCCATACCAGAATCCACTTTCACACAACCCTGATTAAGGATATGCCACTTGAGTTGTTAAGCAGGAAATCGGATATTGCCATATCTGTACTGCCAGTAGAGCACCCAAATCTGAATGTGGAAACCCTGATGACAGGCAAGATGGTATGTGCTGTACCCATGACTCATCCTTTTTGCGATAAACCTTCTATTTCATTGAAAGATCTGGAAGATCAGAAACTGATCCTGTATTCCAGACAGATTCCGTTTGGGCAGATATTAAACATCGCAGCAGAAAAACAGGGGGTTGCTTTATCGCCAATTATAGATGTTCCGCGTGCGGAGCTTGCCTGTTCACTGGTGTCAAAAGGGCTGGGTATTGCCATTGTTGATCAGTTTTCCGTCAGTAACAATCTGTGGGCAAATCTGGTGGTTATACCATTGGTGGAAGATATTTCCATCAAGATCAGCATTATTGAGTCCAAGTTTGACAATCCTGGCATAGAAATTAAAAATTTCAAATCAATATTAAGAAAATATGTCAAAAGCAGTTTTTTGAAAGGATGACAGACAATATCATTTGGTTATAGGTTCAGTTCATTTGGAATAGGACATGACGGCTATTGTTTTCTATTATTAAGCAGGACTATATAAAGTAAAGGAGACAAATGTGATTGAACAGATATTGAAAAAATCCCTGAAGGCCGTATCGCTGACAACCATTGCTTGTGCATGTGTCGGAGGGGCCAGTGCAAATGCGACACGTCCTGCGGAGTTTCCTGACAAACCCATTACCATTGTTGTGCCCTTTGGGCCAGGCAGTGGGTCTGATGTTTATGCCAGATACTTTGGTGATAAGCTTTCCAAGAAAATCAATCAACCCGTGATTGTGGAAAATAAACCCGGTGGCGGCGGAGCTGTGGCTGCCTTGGCGGTTTATGGCAAGCCCGCTGATGGATTAACCATATTGCTGGGTAGCAATTCTCCGATGGCGGTTGTTATTGTTCCCAATGATTCACCAATTAAAAATGTAAAAGATTTGGTGAGTCGCGGTAAACAGCAACCGCTTTTGAATATGGGAACTTATTCGACTGGGTATGAGTTGGGTGTGGCCGGTTTTATCAAGGAAGCAGGTTTTAACTGGCAAGTTGTTCCTTATAAAGGTTTGTCACAGACGACCAGTGACGTGATTGGCAAACAGCTTGATGTCGCGGTTATTGATACACCTGGAACAACTAAAATTATTGCCGGCGGGCAAGTCAGGGCGGTTGCCGTAACAGGTACTTTGCGTCACCCCGAACTGCCAGATGTTCCGACGTTAAAAGAACAAGGCTTCAGGAATGCCGTGCACTATAGCTGGACTTCGCTTTGGTTAAAGGCCGGTACGCCACAAAGCACGCAGGAATATCTTTCGAAAAAGCTGATAGAAGTCATGAGTGAAGACTCCTCGAAAGAATTTGTTGCCAATAATTCAGGTGAGATTATGCCATTGGTACCCGAAGAATTGCGGAAATTCCAGATTGAGGAGATTGAGCGTTTTTAAACGGCTGCTGAACAGACTAATTTTAAAAAATTATAGGTTCTGATTATTGCTCAATGATCGTGCTTGCCGTATTCATCCACCTGACAGTCTAGTCGGGTGGATGAATTTTTTTCTGTTGTCATTCATCTACATGTGGTGTTTGTAAGATCCTTTTATTCATCTTTATAATAGGGCTCTCCAGTTACCTATTATGGCTTTTTTACTTATGCCTGAAATTAACAAGCAACGTGCGCCTCTGGTGCATTTAAGCAATTCCATTGCCGGGTTAAGTGAAGCTGCTTCGCGGGTGGGGCAATATATTCTGGCCAACCCCGAAAAAGTGGTACGCCAGACGGTTGCCGAGCTGGCTGAATTTACCCATAGCGGGCAGGCAAGTGTGGTTCGCTTGTGTCGACAATTGGGGTTTAATGGTTTCAGTGATTTCAAGCTGGCGCTTATGGCTGAATTGGCTGCGACCAATCAACAGTCACTGACAGGCAATGACAGTGATGAGAACCACGGCAATGCGCTAATGCAACGTTTGTTTGCCAGTATGAAAAGTACCACTTATGCGCTGGATCCGGTCAAAATGCGCAAGGCCGCGCAGCTTGTCATTAATGCAAGACGGATTGATATTTTTGGGTCTGGGGTGTCTGGCATTGTGGCCCAATTGGTTGCTTACCGTCTTATGCGCTTGGGCTTGCCTGCCCAGGCTTTCCAGGATCCGGTCTTGGCCCATGAGGTCATGACAGGGGTGGATAAGTCTTGTGTGGCATTGGTTATATCAGAAAGTGGCCTGACGATGGAAACGGTTGAGTTCCTGAGAATTGCCCGTTCAGTCAATGCCAAATCCATTGCGCTGACGGGACGTGTTAATAGCCCAGTGGCGAATGCGGCAGACTTGGTGCTTCTGGCGGTGCCGGTTGAACCGTTAACCTTTGGTGGTGATATTTCTCCGGCCATTTCAAAAATTTATCTGGCTGAAATGCTGGCTACCTATATTACCGAAGCTCTTCATCATCAGTAGCCACACTTCATACGGACAATGCTTTTTCTATGGAAAGTACAAAAATCATGGCGTTATCCGATGGATTTTTATTCCGTAAATAATAAATAATTCTGAAACATTAATCCATTAAACTGGCTCCAGTTATCAAACATTGGGGTCATCGACATGGCGGCGTCTGTCAAACTGGATCGTATTGAAAAATATTACGGTCAGAAAAAAATACTCAAGAATATTTCCCTTTCCATTGAAGAGGGTGAGTTCGTAACATTGGTGGGGCCTTCGGGTTGTGGCAAATCCACCTTGCTGCGTACGGTGGCAGGATTGGTGGAACACGATGCAGGATCATTGCATATTGGCAATGTTGATGTGACCCATACGTTGCCGCGTGATCGTGATGTGGCCATGGTTTTTCAGAGCTATGCGTTGTACCCGCACATGACGGTGGAGCAGAATATTGCCACGCCTTTGCGCATGCAGCGTCTTTCAAGGGGGGCACGGTTGCCACTACTTGGCCGGTTATGGCCAGGCAGCCGAAAAATCCGCCAGGGCATAAAGCAAGATGTTGAGCAGGTAGCGGCACAGGTGCAGCTGGAACAGCTGCTTGGTTCGAAACCCGCCCAGCTGTCGGGTGGACAGCGTCAGCGGGTAGCGGTTGCCCGTGCCATGGTTCGTCAGCCCGGGGTGTTTCTGATGGACGAACCGCTTTCCAACCTGGATGCAAGGCTTCGCGTACATATGCGAGCTGAAATTTCGACCTTGCACAAACGAGTTGGTTCCACTTTTATATATGTTACGCATGATCAGGTGGAAGCCATGACCCTGTCAGACCGGGTAGCGGTCATGATGGATGGGGAAATTGTTCAGGCAGGTACACCACGGGAATTGTTTGAGCAGCCTACCGATATTCGGATTGCGCAATTCATTGGCAGTCCTGAAATTAATATTCTTTCAGCTCAAACAGATAAGGAAGGTAAGGTATGGCTGGGCACACAGGCCATTCCCATGTCGCTGGAGCGATATGATACACCTGTAAAAATTGGTATGCGTCCTGAATACCTGAAACTGTGCAATATCAAAAACGCTTATACACGTCATGGTGTCAGGCTGGAAGCCAGACTCGAACGTACCGAAATTCTGGGGCATGATGCGATCCTGTTCTGTAAGCATCTGGCTACGAACACGCCCTTAACGGCCAGTGTGACAGTGGCCGATATTGACGCCATGCGCGGCAAAGAGGGCTGGCCTGAAAAAATTGTCCTTGAAGCGGATCTTGGGCAGGCTCTCTGGTTTGACGTACGTGGAAAAAGAATTGAATCACCGGCCGGCAATGTGACACAACCGGCAATTAGGATGATTGTGTAATGAGTGCTCGCAATATCCTGACGCTGCCCGGGGTGGCATCACCGGAAACGGTACGACGCAAAATCAAATTCGACACCATCGCCTTTTGGTTTGTATTACCCACTTCCATATTGATTCTGGCTACCTTATTGCTACCCATTCTTGTTGTTTTTGTTTTAAGTTTTACCCGCTATGAATTGGGTAGTCTTGATTTTTCATTTGTTGGCATTGACAACTATATCCGGTTGTTTCAGGACAGCCTGTATTGGAAAGCCCTTTGGCAAACCCTTCAATATGCCTTTATTGTGGTACCCGGTTCGGTATTGTTGGGACTGGTGCTTGCTTTGCTGGTGCAAAGCGTTCAGCGTGGACGAAAATTTTATCAATTCCTGTTTTTTTTGCCGGTAACCGCAACGCTGGTGGCCATGGCAACAGTCTGGAAATACCTGTTGCACGGCACTATTGGTCCGGTTAACTATTTGCTGCAAATCTTTGGTTTTCAAAGTGTTGAATTCTTTGGAGATCCAAATCTGGTTCTTTTCTCACTGTCAATCATTGGTGTCTGGCAATTGGCCGGGTTCAATATGGTGTTGTTCATTGCCGGGCTGATGGCTATTCCTCATGATATGTACGATGCCGCCCGCCTGGACGGTGCGGACCGACCGCTGGATCGCCTGTTTACGGTAACGCTTCCCCTGTTAAGCCCCACCATGTTGTTTGTCATCGTGACCGCCAGCATTACCGCCGTTAAGGTATTTGATACTGTGGCCGTACTGACGCAAGGTGGTCCACAGGGAGGTAGTGATGTCATTTTGTACAGCATTTATCTGGAAGGATTTCAGTATATGAGGACCGGTAGCGCAGCGGCCATGACCATTACCTTTCTGGTGCTGATTTTACTGATGTCCTGGGTACAAACCAAAGTTATCGATAAAAAGGTGCATTACTCATGATGAATAAAAACCTTCTTTATAAGGCTAAGAAAAACCTGGGCGTCTCAAGCTTGTTGACCCATGGCATCTTGATTTTATTGGCCTTTATCATGCTGTTTCCATTTTACTGGATGTTGGTTACTGCATTTCGACCCGCCCAAGAAGTGTTTTCCGGAAATTTTTACTGGTTACCACAAACTTTTATCGGGTTGGAAAATTTCCGTGCAGCGTTAAGCCAGGCACCACTGGTGCAGTTCATGATTAACGGCGCTATTGTGTGCGTAGGTGTGCTGGTTGTGCAAATTGTCACTGCCGTGCCGTGTGCATGGGCGTTGGCCAAATACCGCTTTCCAGGCAATAACGTTCTGTTTTCCATTGTACTGCTGGGTTTGTGTGTCCCCATTCAGGTCCCTGCGATACCTTTGTTTTTGGGCTTGGCACAGGCAGATTTGCTGGACACATATTTTGCGCTCATGCTTCCGTTTTTTTTATCAGTATTTGCGATTTTCCTGTTCAGACAGGCCTTCAAGTCTTTTCCTGAAGACATTATCCAGGCAGCCCGTCTTGACGGCATGAGTGATTTTTCAATCTTGTGGCGCATTGTCGTACCCGCCAACAAACCGGTCATTGCCGCGTTTTCGGTCTTTTCAATGACTGCCCACTGGAATGATCTTTATTGGCCGCTGATAGTCATTACCAGTGAAGAAATGATGACTCCTCCATTGGGTATGGCGTCATTTGCCGACCCCGAAATTGGTGCCAACTTTGGTGCCTTGATGGCAGCGGCAACGCTGATTACCGCGCCGATTATGCTGGTTTATACCCTGATGCAAAAACAGTTCATTCAGGGTGTTACTAATACGGGTGTTAAATGACCCGGAATTTTTTACCTACTGCAGTTAACCCTATCAAGTACATTATTCAAGGATTCAAGATGAATATCGTTCGTAAAAAACTGTTCGGCTTTTTTGCCGGAGCAACAATGTGCTTTGCAGGCACTGGCATGGCCCAAGCTGAAAAAATAACCCTGGATGTTATTCATGCCTGGCCCGGTCATAATCCATTTTATGAAAAAGTGGCAGAAGCGTTTGGCAAAGCCAATCCGGATATTGAAATAAAATTCCGTGCTTCACCACCTTCTTATGATGAAGCCCACCAGGCTTTGTTGCGTGGCATTATCACTAACAAACTGCCCGATGTATATTTTTCCGGTTTTCACTTGTTGCCTGAACTGGTTGACGCGCTGGACAGGCGTAAATTGGCGGTAGATTTGGGGCCGTTTATTGAAAAAGAAAGTGCCGACTGGCTCAACGCCAACTATGAGCCTAGCATTCTGAATCTGGCGCAGGTTAATGGCAAGCAATATGGCATGGCCTTCAATGCATCCACACCCATTATTTTTTATAACGGGGATCTGGTTAAACAAGTAACTGGCAGTAGCGATAACTTCCCCAATGATTGGGAAGCCGCTATTGAACTGGCTGGCAAAATTGGCCAACTGGGTGATGGCATTAACGGCATGGCTTATGACGTACACGCTTGGCCTGATGATTGGTTATGGCGCGCCATGATCATGGAGCAAGGTGAACCGGTCATGAATGAGGACGGTAAAACCGTGGCTTTTGGTGGTGAAAGTGGCAAAAAAGCGCTAGATAAGGCCGTTCGCTTCATGAAAGAAGGTGCCATGGGTTTGCGCGATTTTGAGCAATCCCGACAGCAGTTTGTGGCGGGCAAAATTGGTTTTATTTTCAGCTCACCTAACGGTGCCCGTGCTTTTTCTGACCTGATTGGTGATCGTTTTGAATTGCGTTCATCCGTATTCCCGATTGCCGATAAAACTAATGGCAAATTGCCAACCGGTGGTAATGCGGCCATGATTTTGAGCCAGGATGAACAACGACAACAGGCTGCCTGGGAATTCATTAAATTTGCCACCGGCCCGGAAGGTCAAAAACTTGCCGTGCTAGGTTCTGGCTACATGCCAACCAATAAAATTGCACTGGAGCCGCAATATCTGGGTGACTTCTACAAGGAAAACCCCAACTGGAGAACCAGCCTGGACCAGATCCAACATGCCCAGGCATGGGGTGGCTACCCGGGTAACAATAGCGTACAGGCTTGGCGGACCCAGCGTGACATTATCGGTAATGTCATGCGCGGCAATGTAAGTGTGGATGCGGGGTTGCAGCAACTGGTTTCAGAAACCAATAAACTGCTGGCCAAATAATCCTTTCTATTAATAACAAAGGCATGTGCTTTATGCATATGCCTTTAACTTGTTCCCTATAAAAAGAGATAATAAATTGCTTGAACTTATAATTTTTGATTGTGACGGTGTACTGGTAGATAGCGAGCCTTTGTCTGCCCGTGCAACTGCTACCGCTTTAAATGAATTTGGCATTCAAATAGATCCGCAAACCGCCCTGCGACTTTTTACCGGCATTACTACTGATGATGCAATGGCAGTCATTAAAGCACAATACGGTATCCAATTACCGCCTGAATATTTAAGCAGGAAAGCCGAATTGATTGAGTATGAATTCAGGCATCATTTAAAGCCAATGCCTGGAATTATTGATCTTCTTCCGCAACTGGATATCCCGGTTTGTGTTGGTTCCAACAGTTTTCATGATCGTCTGAAAGTCACCTTGGACACGACAGGGCTTGCGCCTTTCTTTATTGATCAGGTTTACAGTGCCGAGGATGTGAGCCGTGGCAAACCGGCCCCCGAACTGTTTTTACATGCGGCCAGCCGTAACAATGTTGCCCCGGAAAACTGCCTGGTCATAGATGACAGCCCAACCGGCATCATAGCCGCGGTTGCCGCCGGCATTCCGGTTGTTGGCTTTACCGGTGGCACACATGCCGGCCCAGAGTTACCAGAAAAGCTGCGCAGCCATGGCGCCAACTGGATTATGAACTCACACCAGGACGTTACCCAACTCATCAACACTTTGCTTGACACCAGGATTGCATCATGAAAGAAATCGCCTCATTTTCCCTGCCCGGACAATTCCTAAGGGGGAATTTGCATACCCACACCACAAACTCGGACGGCCTGTTAACGCTTGAAGAGGTAGTGAACAAATATAAAAATTCCGGATATGATTTTTTGTCTATCACGGATCATTTCCTGCCTTCTTATGACTTTCCGATTACCGATGCCCGCCCGTACAGGACGGATAACTTCACCCCACTGGCGGGCGTGGAACTGCATGCACCCAGCACGGCCAGCGGTGAGTTGTGGCACATTAGTGCGATTGGTATTCCTTATGATTTTTCACCGCGGCTACCAGATGAAGATGGCCCTGCCATTGCACGCCGTGCGGCACAAGCTGGCGCATTCATCACTTTGGTGCATCCTGGATGGTACAGCCTGTCGCTGGATGAGGCTGAAACCATTGAGGTTGCGCATGCCGTGGAAATTTATAACTACGGCTGCCAGATTATGCATGACAAAGGTCATGGAGCCTATTTACTGGATGGCATGCTGGATCGTGGCCATAAATTACTGGCTACTGCCGTTGACGACGCGCACTTTAAGTCTCCCGACTTTGGCTATGCCTGGATTGAACTGAAAGCCAAAAGCCGTGAGCCCGAAGATATTCTGGATGCGCTTAAGCAGGGACATTTTTATTCAACACAAGGTCCCCAGTTCCATTCATTGGCAATATCCGATGAAGCAATCTCAGTTGAATGTTCTGCAGTGCAAGGCGTTCTGGTGGTGGGATGTGGTTATTTACATGCTTATAAATTTGCCACCGGCATGACTAAAGCAAATATCTCACTGGAACCTTTGGCAAGCAGTCCATGGTATCGGGTGGTTTTGCTGGGTGCAGATGGTAAGCAAGCCTGGTCAAACCCGATCTGGAAGTTGCCAGCAAGTTGAGTGCACAGGGCATGTTGATTGAAGATGGGTTGAAGTCTCCCGGTCAGTTTAGAAACTTTATTGGCCGGGATATTTTGCAATGGTCGGATATTATGGCAACAGCGAATATTGAGAAAAAACAGGGGGGATTGCCGGCTTGCCGGTTATTGCTTTTCTTTCTTCAACTTATACGGTGTCCTTGCCATAATCATGGTCTCACCCGGCTTGGACTGAATCTCAAGCACTCCGGCCAGCCGTTCAACTCTGGCCCGCATGCTGCGCATACCTACACTAATCCCCGAGCGATCGATATCCACCGTGTTGAAACCTATGCCGTTATCCATAATCTGCAATTCAAGATCCTTTTCTCCAACCGCACAGCGAAAACTCACTTTCCTGGCGTGACTATGCTTGATAATATTGGTCAAGGCTTCTTCCGCGACCCGATACAGGGTTAAGCATTGCAGGGGGGTGGGAGGTTTAACCCACTCTGGGTCAACTTCCCATTGCAATTCAATATCCATATCGTCAAAAATCTGTACAAAGCGATTACGCAGGGGGGCCAGCCAATAAATCGGGTTGTCGGGCAGTTTGGTTTGGCTTTCTGAAAAGTTGTCAATAATCTGACGCAAGTCATTCCGTAACAAACTCAAGATCGACAAGGTATGTTTATTGCTTAAGGTTTCTTTGGCATGGCCGACCTCAATCATGGCGCGTACCAAGGCACTGCCCAGGCCGTCATGCAGTTCGTGTGCCAGATTAAGGCGTTCTTTTAACTGATGGTTTTTGATGGTTAATTGATGGCGATAATTCAGGGTAAAGGCCAGCTTTTGCTCGGCTTCTATAATTTTCTGGTTCAGCTCCTCATTGAAGCGCTCAATGCGACGCAGGCTTTTACTTAAATGCAGGGCCAGCGTAATGCTTAGAAATATGGCAAATAACAACGAGGTGTAAGGCAAAACACCGGTGATGTTGTTGAGCAATTGGAAAAATGAGAGTAAAGAGATGGTACTTAAGGCCAGGCAGGTAATCAGCGTCACACCCAACAGCCAAAACTCCAGCTGTTTCGTACGAAAACAAAGGAAAGAAACAAACAAACTGTTCAGCTTGAATAGCAGGATGGTAATAACAAATATACCCAGTAGTGTCGGTTGCAGATAAGGATAAGGAACCAGCCAGATACTTGCGGTCAGGACAAGCGTAAGCATGAAGCAAAATTTTTCTATCCGGGGAAATTTCTTATTTAAAAAGCGCCATGAGAAAATACAGAAGCAAAAAATGTAAATCGTGAAAAATGCGATATTGAATTGTGTCAAGGACGTGGTGTCCCTGAAGGGGGCCGTTTCTGTCGCAAGCGTATTGCCAATAAAACCAACCCAAAATACAGAGGCCAGGGCGTACCAGCCATAGGCGACTTCCTGACGGCGGAACAGCCAGATACAGCCGCACACCATGCCCAAGGTTAGCGATAAAATAATATTCAGGTGAAAAATGGTGCGTTGATGCCAGGTGGCCTCTTGGAACCGAGCGATAATGTGCTGGGTTTCGCCAATATTGATACCTCCAAGGCCGGGTGAGGAAAGTGCGTTTCCGGTAATGCGGAAATAAAAAGAATTGGAGGTTGTGTCATGAATAGATTGACTGGGTAATGTTAAAAACCGGGGAGAGTTCCAGCTACGTGACAGGGGTTCGGTCAGATTGGCGTCAGACCATAAAAGATGTTTGTTCAGCCACACCTTTCCAGCCATGTTCATTGAGTTGACCAATAAAGAAAGAGGAGGGGCTGGATATCCGGCGGGGCAATTGGCCTGCCAGTCCAGGCGATACCAGACGACGCCGGTATAGTTGGGCCAGCGCGAGGTCCAATTGTCGGGCAAGGTAACGCGCTGCCAATGGGCTTGTGCCAGCAACTCGGGAGAATG
>LFRM01197774.1_pt2 | contig 30455 bp, 20 predicted proteins | sample 618341 | NCBI WGS metagenome assembly LFRM01 (sample SAMN03654438, study PRJNA283298) | anaerobic digester metagenome | isolation source: pool of bioreactors CSTR01a, CSTR02a, and CSTR03a thermophilic anaerobic... | place: Denmark: Kgs. Lyngby | collected 2014-05-21 | reverse complement strand
CAGCAAGCATGGCACGAGACGTTTCACGAAACGATTATTCAAGTGCAACAGGCTGAAAACTGCGGTTTAGTGATTAAACAGCACTTCCCTGAAAACCCACTTAAACGCGCACTGCTAACCCCAGATGACTGGAAGTTACTGCGTTACTGCCCTTGCCCAGTATTGATTGCTAAAACCAATCGTCCTTGGTCTGAAGGTACTATTTTAGCTGCAGTCGATGTGGGTAACAGCAGCGCAGAACATCGCGCCTTGCATGCCAGCTTAATCAGCAATGCATTTGAAATTGCCGGCATTGCTAAAGCGACATTGCATGTCTTTACTGCACACCCATCACCCATGCTTTCTGCTGCTGACCCAACCTTTCAGCTGCGCGAGACCATTGAAGCGCGCTACCGTGAGCAGTGTTACGACTTTGTTAAAGAATTTGAGCTGGACGATGAGCAAATGCACGTTAAAGAAGGACCAGCCGATGTGTTGATTCCTGAAATGGCCCGTGAACTGGATGCAGTGGTTACTGTAATTGGTACCGTCGCACGCACAGGTTTATCCGGTGCTTTAATTGGTAATACCGCAGAAGCGGTGCTGGATGCTGTAGAAACAGATGTGCTGGTACTCAAGCCGCATGCTGTTATGCTTCACTTAGAAAGCCAATTGCAACACTAAGCTGGCTGTAAATTGCCGCTTAACTCAGTCTTAAGCGGCGATATTTCACCAACCGCAGCTAACGTCATATAGCAGCAAAACCGCTAGGAAATCATGTTAGCCCAAGGTCTAACATGCAAAACCCTATGCAAAACGATGAATGCCTCTTAACTTTTAGGCGCTTGTAGCTTAGAATAAGCGCGCCATTTTAGGCAATCACGTCCAATAATCGAGGCTGTTTTCAAAGCGCAAAGGGTTTGACCCTCGTCGCTGCAACGTAAATAGCAAGCGTTAGAACTTATATTTGCTCCATTTACGTGTGCCTGCAACACTTTGAAAACAGCTTCTGGATAAGCGCCCCTTCCTGTTTGGGGGCCAATGATGAGGATATAATACTGTGCTTGAAGCCTACCGCAAACACGTAGCAGAACGCGCTGAAATGGGCATTGTCCCTCAGCCACTCACTAGCGAACAAACCTCTGGTTTAGTTGAGCTACTGAAAAACCCACCTGCTGGTGAAGAAGCATTCTTGCTGGAACTGATCACTGATCGCGTTCCTGCAGGTGTTGACGAAGCCGCTTATGTTAAAGCCGGTTTCTTGTCAGCTGTCGCTAAAGGTGAAGCGACTTCACCTCTAATCGATAAAGCGCACGCTGTTAAATTGTTAGGCACCATGCAAGGTGGCTACAACATCGAAACATTGGTTGCTTTATTAGATGACGCTGAGCTGTCTGCATTAGCTGCTGCTGAACTCAAGCACACTTTATTAGTGTTTGATGCGTTCCATGACGTTGCAGAAAAAGCTAAAGCTGGCAACGCCAATGCTAAAGCAGTGATGCAATCATGGGCTGAAGGTGAGTGGTTCAAATCACGCCCAGCGCTAGAAGAGAAAATCTCTTTAAGCGTATTTAAAGTCACTGGCGAAACCAACACTGACGACCTGTCACCTGCTCCTGATGCATGGTCACGTCCTGATATTCCTTTGCACGCATTAGCGATGCTGAAAATGGAACGCGATGGTATTACTCCAGACGCTCCAGGTTCAGTAGGTCCAATCAAGCAAATGGAAGCATTGGCAGCTAAAGGCTTCCCAGTTGCTTACGTTGGTGACGTTGTAGGTACCGGTTCTTCACGTAAATCAGCAACCAACTCCGTATTGTGGTTCTTCGGTGATGATATTCCGAACGTACCTAACAAACGTGCTGGTGGTTTCTGCTTCGGTACTAAAATTGCTCCAATCTTCTACAACACGATGGAAGATGCTGGCGCACTGCCAATCGAATTCGATTGTACTGACCTGAACATGGGCGACGTGATTGACGTTTACCCATACAAAGGTGAAGTACGTCGTAACGGTACTGACGAATTAGTCACAACTTTTGAATTGAAAACTGACGTTCTGCTTGATGAAGTACGTGCCGGTGGCCGTATTCCATTGATCATTGGTCGTGGTTTAACTGAAAGAGCACGTACTGAATTAGGTCTGACTCCTTCAGAGTTATTCAAAAAACCAGTACCACCTGCTGACAGCACTAAAGGCTTCACCTTAGCGCAGAAAATGGTTGGTCGCGCTTGCGGCTTAGCAGAAGGTCTAGGCGTACGTCCTGGCACCTACTGTGAGCCAAAAATGACTACCGTTGGCTCGCAAGATACCACTGGTCCTATGACCCGTGACGAGTTGAAAGACTTGGCGTGCTTAGGTTTCTCTGCTGACTTAGTGATGCAGTCTTTCTGCCACACTGCGGCATACCCAAAACCAATTGACGAAATCACGCACCACACATTGCCTGACTTCATCATGAACCGTGGTGGTGTTTCACTGCGTCCAGGTGACGGTATCATCCACAGCTGGTTGAACCGTATGCTACTACCTGACACCGTTGGTACAGGTGGTGACTCACACACGCGTTTCCCAATGGGTATTTCTTTCCCAGCAGGTTCAGGTCTAGTTGCCTTCGCAGCAGCCACTGGTGTTATGCCATTGGATATGCCTGAGTCAGTATTGGTACGCTTTAAAGGTAAAATGAACCCAGGTATCACTTTACGTGACCTTGTTCACTCAATTCCTTACTACGCGATCCAAGAAGGTCACCTGACCGTTGAGAAAAAAGGCAAGAAGAACATCTTCTCTGGCCGTATTCTTGAAATCGAAGGTCTAGACGACTTAACCGTTGAGCAAGCGTTTGAATTATCTGACGCATCTGCTGAGCGTTCTGCTGCAGGTTGCACCATTAAGCTGCCAGAAGACGTGATTGCTGAGTACTTGAAATCCAACATCACTATGTTGCGTTGGATGATTGGCGAAGGTTACGGCGATGTACGTACCATCGAACGTCGCGCGCAAGCGATGGAAGCATGGTTAGCGAACCCACAGCTGTTAGCAGCTGATGCTGACGCTGAATACTCAACCGTGATCGAAATTGATCTGGCTGATATCAAAGAGCCAATCCTTTGCGCACCAAACGACCCAGACGATGCTCGTTTACTGTCTGACGTTCAAGGCCGTAAGATTGATGAAGTATTCATCGGTTCGTGCATGACCAACATTGGTCACTTCCGCGCTGCAGGTAAACTACTACAGAAAGTTGAAGGCACTATGCCGACACGTCTGTGGTTAGCACCACCAACGCGTATGGATCAGTACCAACTGACCGAAGAAGGCTACTACGATATCTTCAATAAAGCCGGCGCGCGTATTGAAATGCCAGGCTGCTCACTGTGCATGGGTAACCAAGCACGTGTTGAGACAGGTACCACTGTAGTATCAACGTCTACGCGTAACTTCCCGAACCGTTTAGGTGACAACACTGACGTATTCTTGGCTTCTGCTGAGCTTGCGGCTGTTGCATCAATCATTGGTAAGTTACCAACAGTTGAAGAGTACATGGCGTACGCGAAAGACATCGACAGCATGGCTGGCGACATCTACCGCTACCTCAGCTTCGACCAAATGGCCAACTACACAGAAGCCGCTGCGAAAGCATCGATTCCTGTATTAGCTGTCTAATTTAGCGTCGATAGCACTATAAAATGCCCCGCCTAGTGCGGGGCATTTTTATTTGTAAAACACACTCCTCAGAATACTCATTTCCCCCACTGTTCTATCTGCTTACAGTTTCTGTACACTCAAGCTCTGTTTGAGAGGTAGAAACAATGCATACAACTGATAAAGCCCATCAAGAACTCTTGCGCGCATGGCACGCACAAATCCGCAATAAACCTTGGCTAACGCTAAGCTTTGCAGGCTTTCTGCTACTTATTTTCGTCTTGCTGCTGATCACTGCTTATCAGGGCTTACATATTGAAAACTTCCACTATGCTTTGAGTGGTGGCATGGCCGGTTTTCTGGCAACCACAGTCGGTGCCTTATTCATATTTTTCACCCAAGGTGTTAGCCTACGCACACAAGATAGCCTACTCGGCTTCGCTGCTGGGATGATGTTGGCAGCCAGTGCCTTCTCATTAATTTTGCCCGGCATTGAAGCAGCAGAAGAAATTTTAGATCAGCGCTTTTTAGCGGCTGCAATTGTCGTACTGGGCTTAGGGCTGGGTACTTTAATGATGCTCGGTTTAGATTATTTCACCCCACATGAGCAAGCCAGCGAAGCCCTGTGCAGCACAGAGTTTAAGCGCCTGAGCGGTATTTGGTTATTTGTCTTTGCCATTGCCCTGCACAACCTGCCCGAAGGTATGGCTATTGGTATTTCCTTTACCCACGGCGATTTACAAATTGGTCTACCACTTACCCTAGCCATCGCTATTCAGGATATCCCCGAAGGCTTTGCTGTAGCGCTTGCTTTACGCAGCGCAGGACTGAGCAGCACTAAAGCTTTTTTAATTGGCGCAGCCACAGGTGTACTGGAGCCGATTGGCGCAATATTGGGTTTTGCTATGTCGAGCAGTGTGGCTTTAGCCTACCCATTGAGTATGGGGTTAGCCGCTGGAGCAATGATTTTTGTGGTGTGTCACGAAGTGATTCCAGAAACTCACCGCAACGGCTACCAAGCCGCAGCAACATCAGGGTTAATGGCAGGCTTTGCAGTGATGATGTTTCTAGATACGGCGCTGGGCTAGAATAGATCAGCGCACACGATATTATTTATCGTGGTTGCGGAGTATCTTTGTTACGGAGGATCTTGATCTTATGGGTAAAGGTCAGCTTGCGTGTCACGCTGATGGCGCGACGCGTTACTGTATCCAAAGTGATATTCCAGTAGCCGGTACTCGGCACTTTAATACGCGCAGGAAAATCTTCAAACGCACCACCATGATAAGTGTGGCGACCACCGTTTTTAAAACTACGGAAATTCGCATCACTCATAAGACGGATATTGCAGGTTTGTGAACATTGAATAACGACGGTATCGCCTTCTTTCAAATACTCACGCTGGTGAAAAAACTTCATAATACACATCACAGAACAGTTATTTGCAGGTAATATACCACGTTGCACCTAACGATTTTACTTTTCTCTACCACTCATCCGTGCTGTTTTGCATCGATTGACGCTTTAAACTGATAAACCTTATGCAGCAACTCATATCTTTTCAACATGCCTGGCTACTGTGCAGCTTTGACCATGGAATACTCTATCTGTGGTGACCGTACTTTTAGAAGAAAACCATCCATTTCTCTAAAAGTTGAGCCTTTATGTTATCTATACGACCCAATCAAAATTCATTGCTATTTAATATTCTCGCCAGCCGTATTGGCTTTTTTATCGCGGGCTTTGGTTTAGCCATTTGGGCGCCGCTAGTGCCCTATGTACGTCTACATATTCCCATGACCGATGCCACTTTTGGCTTGATGTTGTTATGTATTGGTGTCGGCTCCTTATGCTGCATGCCCTTGTCTGCCCTACTGACCAATCGCTTTAGTATTCGCCGCTGTCTATTTACCATCACTCTAATCTTGCTTGTGGCCTTATTTATTATGGCCACAGCCTCATCGTTGGTGCTTTTGGGTGCAGCGCTATTCTTATTTGGCGGTAGCCTCGGCGTCTTGGATGTGATTCTAAATATTCAAGGGTTAAGTATTGAGAATCGCGCTAATCGCAGCATGATGTCTAATTTTCACGGCATGTTTAGCGTCGGTACTATTGTCGGCGCCGTCTTAATGATCGTACTGCTAACAATCGGTTTACCTGCTCTGATCAGCACCCTTGTTGCTATAGCAGCCATATTATTACTGAGCGTATTTGCACTGCGCGGTTATTTGGATGAACGCACCTTGCGCGGTAAAGACGCTTTTATTTGGCCCAATGGCTGGATTTTACTGGTGGGTTTAATGTGCTTTATTGTCTACCTCGCAGAAGGTGTGATGCTCGATTGGAGCGCTTTATATCTGATCGAAGATAAGCATATTGCTACTGCACAGGCCGGTCTTGGCTACGCCAGTTTCTCCGCGATGGTGGCCACAGGACGTTTTCTGGGTGACGGTCTTGTGCAGTTATTGGGTCGTGTGCGTCTGATTGTCGGTGGTGGTTTACTCGCTGCAAGCGGCATTATCCTAAGTATTGTTACCGAACACTGGGCCATTGCCTTGGTCGGTTATGCCTTATGCGGACTCGGCTGCGCCAATGTGTCGCCGGTGCTGATTTCATCCTTAAGCAAACAAACGCATATGCCCACGCATTTAGCCATTACCGCCGCCACAACCATTGGTTTTGCTGGCGTTTTAGCGGGTCCCGCGATGATGGGTGCGGTGGCGCATTACAGTTCACTCAGCGCCGCATTTTCAGTTTTAGCGGGTGCATTATTGATCGTTGCAGCACTTGGGCATCGTTTTAAGTAAAATATTGATCAAATAACAACCTAGTTTAGCCCCGTGCATACGGGGAACACACCAACAACCCACGCGCCGCCCATCCAATATTCGGTTTAGCCCCGTGCATACGGGGAACACGGGTTTCTTTTTCAACGGGTTTAATAATGGTGCGGTTTAGCCCCGTGCATACGGGGAACACACCTTAAAAATGAAATCGAAGCGCTCAAGTTGCGGTTTAGCCCCGTGCATACGGGGAACACCAGCGGCGGCACCAGTGGTGTTGCATTTTCATCGGTTTAGCCCCGTGCATACGGGGAACACAATGGCGTTTGGAATGTTCCAGCGGCTGCAGGCGGTTTAGCCCCGTGCATACGGGGAACACCTGTCCGCAAGGTAGGCGCACAAGCCACATCGCGGTTTAGCCCCGTGCATACGGGGAACACCCAGTAATTATGCAGGAGTGTGCTGGGATGGGCGGTTTAGCCCCGTGCATACGGGGAACACGCGGCAAGGTTATAGCGTCAATCGGCTACACTGCGGTTTAGCCCCGTGCATACGGGGAACACGCTGGTGCCGCTCAGATCGGCAGGCGAACCATCGGTTTAGCCCCGTGCATACGGGGAACACCGCATCCGGCGTACCCAGCCAAAACGTATCATCGGTTTAGCCCCGTGCATACGGGGAACACGGTTGCTCATCTCGGTCTATCGGAGCGCGATGCGGTTTAGCCCCGTGCATACGGGGAACACATTTCTGGTCGTTTCATTGTTTTTAAGCCTCTCGGTTTAGCCCCGTGCATACGGGGAACACTGGAACATTGCGCAAGTGGTGGCATACAATGACGGTTTAGCCCCGTGCATACGGGGAACACGCGCGTCAGATCAAGCATGTGCAGGCGCGCTGCGGTTTAGCCCCGTGCATACGGGGAACACGGCTCCAGTATTGATAGACATAACAAGTCCTCCGGTTTAGCCCCGTGCATACGGGGAACACTACCCTAGACACAACCCTAGACAATTAAAACCCGGTTTAGCCCCGTGCATACGGGGAACACTCGGCGGTAGCTGGCAAAGCAAAGATGGTGGGCGGTTTAGCCCCGTGCATACGGGGAACACGCGCTTGAGCAATACTGTCTCTCGAACCAACTGGGTTTAGCCCCGTGCATACGGGGAACACTCTGGCGTTGGCTGAACCCAAGCACCTGCATGCGGTTTAGCCCCGTGCATACGGGGAACACAGATTTATTTTTAGTGTTTGCGCGGTCGTTTCCGGTTTAGCCCCGTGCATACGGGGAACACTGAGCTTGAAGCTTACACAGAAGAGCAGGGTGCGGTTTAGCCCCGTGCATACGGGGAACACTGTTATTCCGTATGCACCTTGGGCTTTACTGGCGGTTTAGCCCCGTGCATACGGGGAACACTGCATCGCGCGTTAAAGTTACAGGATTGCTTGCGGTTTAGCCCCGTGCATACGGGGAACACGTGACTGAGGTATCACTGATTTTATGTCAACGCGGTTTAGCCCCGTGCATACGGGGAACACACCAGCTGCTACAGCGCTCAGCGCTACTGCGACGGTTTAGCCCCGTGCATACGGGGAACACGGCTGCAATCGCAGGCATGAAAAAGCACACAGACGGTTTAGCCCCGTGCATACGGGGAACACCACACCGACAAGTAGATAAAGCGATTGGCTCGCGGTTTAGCCCCGTGCATACGGGGAACACAATAATGCGAGAAAGTAAAGTATGCGCGTTCGCGGTTTAGCCCCGTGCATACGGGGAACACAAGCGGGTATACCTGTTGCTGACGGCCTTAACCGGTTTAGCCCCGTGCATACGGGGAACACGTTTCAGCTCGAATTAATCAGGCTCTAGCCAACGGTTTAGCCCCGTGCATACGGGGAACACTTAATAACTGCGGGCGTACCTTTTTACGGTGAACGGTTTAGCCCCGTGCATACGGGGAACACCTTACTACTTAGGCAGCCGCCGCCAACCGATCCGGTTTAGCCCCGTGCATACGGGGAACACCGTTGCAATGGGTTGTTGCCGTGGTGGCTCATCGGTTTAGCCCCGTGCATACGGGGAACACAGCGTGATAACGCAGCTCGGCAACCTCGTGTGCGGTTTAGCCCCGTGCATACGGGGAACACTTCCAGCGACTGCGAGTTTGCACAAAGAAGTGCGGTTTAGCCCCGTGCATACGGGGAACACGCCGTGGTGTTTCCGTTCACGCCACCTGACGAGCGGTTTAGCCCCGTGCATACGGGGAACACGGTCGACTTGCTTAAATGACTCAGGCACCAGCAGGTTTAGCCCCGTGCATACGGGGAACACACGACTGACCAGTTGTCGCGTGCCATCAATATCGGTTTAGCCCCGTGCATACGGGGAACACGGGAAGCTCGCATCCAGAATAAAACCTGATTACGGTTTAGCCCCGTGCATACGGGGAACACGCTTTAGATTTTGAGCCATTGCAGTGCATTCCCGGTTTAGCCCCGTGCATACGGGGAACACAATAGTTACACACCACCCCCGCCACGTCAAAACGGTTTAGCCCCGTGCATACGGGGAACACCCAAAAGCTAGCGTTACTATCAATGGTGCTAGCGGTTTAGCCCCGTGCATACGGGGAACACCTATTGGTGCGCGAGATAGCATTGCACAGGCGCGGTTTAGCCCCGTGCATACGGGGAACACCCCAAGTTGAGCCTCGTAGTAAGCAAGGGTATCGGTTTAGCCCCGTGCATACGGGGAACACGTGCTGGTTGATAACATCCGCTGGCAGTCTTACGGTTTAGCCCCGTGCATACGGGGAACACCTGTGAAAACGGCTATCAAGATGGATGTAATGCGGTTTAGCCCCGTGCATACGGGGAACACACACTCACAAACCACCCCCACGCTCGAAAAACCGGTTTAGCCCCGTGCATACGGGGAACACTCTAAGTCTACATGCTTGATTTCATTAAAGAAATTCATCACCTAAACTTCTACCAATAAAAATCCGGTTTTTAAAGAGCAGCTTCTATTATCAATCCGTGCTCTCAGGCAGGAATTTAACAAGCCTCAACCCATCAAACTCCACCGGCATTCTTCGATTTTTACCATAGGTAATAAAATCAAAGCCAGACTCAGTATTCGTTGCCCAAGCCATAACAACATTCCCATCTTCAGCCAGCTCTTCAACTTGCTGCCAAATCATTTCACGTATGCGGCGGCTCATATCTCCAACATAAACACCGGCCCGTATTTCTAACAGCCAAACAGCTAAGCGGCCACGCAATCGAGGCGGCACTGCTTCAGTTACAACCACTAACATACTCATAAGCATCCTCTAACCTATGCGATGCCCTTCATTACCCATGCTTTCAGGCTCAGGTATTGCAGGCGGCTGCGAATCTTCTGGCGGGGTTGGTGGCAAAATCTCACCAGCAGCAAGTACTTCTTCAATAAGCGGAATAAGGTTACGTAAGGTTTTGCTGGTGCGAAAAATTTCTCGACAAGCAAGCCGAACCTCCTGATCTGGTCGCTTTGGGTGCTTAGCCGCTATTTTGAAAGCAACAGGCACAACTGTATCGAACTTGATTAAGTCGGCTATATCGTAAACAAAGGATAAGGGCTTACCTGTATGCAAGTAGCCAATTGCAGGCGCATAGCCCGCTGCTAAAATTGCTGCTTCGGTTACGCCATACAAACATGAGGTTGCAGCGCTAATACACTGATTAATTACATCACCTCTAGCCCAGTCCTTAGGATCGTACTTGCGGCCATTCCATTCAACGCCATATTGCTTGGCAAGTAATTTATAGGTTGCTCGTACTCTTGCTCCCTCAATGCCGCGTAACTGATCCACGCTGCGGCGTTGCGGTGCTGCTTCATTGAAGCGGATTTCAAACATTTTACGCACAACTTTAAGACGCAACTCGTCATCCAAGGCAAGTTTTGCCTGATATAGCAATTTATCCGAGCGTGCGCCGCCAGGCTGTCCAACAGAGTAAAGCCGTACCCCGGCCTCGCCTACCCATATCAATAGCGTCCCAGTTGCAGCCGCTAGTTTAACGGCTGCATGACTAATACGTGTGCCAGGTTCGAGCATAATACACACAACAGACCCAACTGGAATGTGCATACGCTCTCCATTAACCTCATCAATAACGACAAAGGCACCGTCCCTGACATCAATGCGCCCTTTTCCAATAAAAACCATTGAATTACGGTCTTTGATGGGAATAGGTTTTAGTGGAATAAATGCCATTACACTGGCCGAATAAGCATAAGTCCACACCCCAGTGCTTTAGCGCGGCCAAATCCTTTTACATACTGCGATAAGAACAACTCCGGCTCCTTCACTGTCAGAACACCTTGAAAATCCACGCTGGAGAACTGAACATTCTGCCCGCCTCTTTTTTTACTTTTATGCTGCTCATAGCTGATCATGTCTGGCAACGCTTCTAGCTCAAAGCCCCAACTTTGCAAACGCCGCTCGTCAGCGATCCATCTGTAGGCCGCTTGCTGCTGCACAATTGCTAAATCTGCAGCGGTCATAGCTGTGTCTCCCAACTGTTTTTTTGCGTGCATCAACACATCATGACGCTTACTTTTACCCTGACTGTCTGTTATGCAAACAGTTGGGTTCACCCGTAACTTAAACCCCAGCCGCTGGCCGCGGCTAAGTAGAGGTTGAAAACTTTTACTTTGCACGCTTAATACTGTTTCATCAACCAGCGGCGCTGTGTCGGATAAGACGATAAACTCAGGTTTACCTGCAGACCCAATATCTTCGCGATATAAAAACTCGCGTGCTTGTGCCTCTTTAAACAGCGTCCACAGCAACTGATGCGACGAATACACACCATTACTGGCCAACTTAGCCAATTCCAGCGAGGCTTGAGCACTGCTTTGCAGTGTCACTTTTGATAAAAACATCACGCACTCTCCTGAGTTGAAAACTGATGCATAGGTCGCTGCTTAAACTGCCAACGGCTTCTATTTACCGGATCATCCCACGGGTGAGTTGTGATGACTTGCTGGCCTGAAAACTCATGTTTTTCACCTTCCCAGTAATAGGTCACCCATCCATTTGCGCCCAACCACAAGTTGTCTTCTTTTTCTGAGCGTGTCAGTGGCGGAAAAGGCGAATCTAAAGCGTCTTTAAGATTTTTCTCCTCAACTATTTTAGGCTGTAAAGGAACAGCCAATGGGCAAGACTTACGGCCTAAATACAGACTATAGACCGGGTTTAATAACCCGCTCTGCAACTGTTCTAAACTCACAGTTGCATCTGACGTTAAAGACACCGCAACGATCCAAACACCATCACAACGGTAGTCTCGACTCGAAAGAACTGTATTTAAATGAGCCGAGTCCAATTCACTTTTACGAGTAAAGTGCGTGATTTTATTGCTATGAGTTGGAACCTGAGCCGTATGGTAGTCACGCATTAAAGAACTTGGCACTGTTTGCTTCACAGCAAACCTGACACTTCTCTGCAACGTTTGCAGTTCACTCTCTTTATCACGCTCAATACCCAGCCCAGCAGCTAATAATCCAAGCAATGCGGAGCGTGTTGGCTGAACAGCCGTTGGACGGTCACCCCCGACTGCAGGCACCCCCCAGCTGGCTAACGGCCCGTATAGTCTGAAAACCAAATAAGCGTTCATAGCGCCTCCATTATTGCGTAATGAACTTCGCTAGCTCATCAAAGCTACCTTCGCCTTGTATTGCATTGATCGCATAACGCTCATCAGCACACGCGCCATATACTTTGTCAAAGTTGTCTGCCTGTAGCTGCAAAGCAGCAATTGCTGCTGAAGCTTGATCTTCATCTGTTACTGGCTTTAAGAATGCAACCGACAACGAACGAGGTTGCTGCGTTCCTTTTTCGGCCAACACAAAACTTGCGTATGCACGGGATGCGAAACTATTTTGCTTACCTTTTGGTGATACTTTTACAGCGGCTTCAACTAAGGCTTTAATCGCATTATTAGCCAGTTTTTCATTGCCATCTAGATTTTCAATAAGCTGAGATTTATTGATGCAAATGTAGCTGTAAAACAATGCTGCTGCGAAGCCGGACTCGCCAATATGTGACGAGCCTGAATCCACTTTGCCATCGTTTAAATCATCGACAGCTGTAAAATAATCATCTTCCACCACAACACTGTGTACGCTGATTGCGTGTGCAACTTGGCAGGCTGCTTCAACATTAAAAGCTGGGCTTGAAGCTAGCATACGGCCAAATAAAGCAATATCAACGGCGGTTTGATCTGACTTCAACAATTTAAGATCAGCTTCTGTTGGGGCCCTATCTTCTGCAGCCAGCACTTTAGCCAGTGCCAAAGCACCTTCTTGTTCTGCAGGGCTGATATGAGCGAGTTGTTCTATTTCAAGCGAATCTTTTTTACCTTTACCAAAAACACCGGCAATACTGGTAGCCCACTCTTTTGCGGGCTTTTCTTTAACACCTGCTGCCAGTAAAGCATCGTAAATCTCAACACCAAAACGCTTGGTACGAATACCAATGTTGCCGGCCATGGCTTGCTCAAATAAATCAGACACACGCCAATTACGTTTAAGGCTTTGTGAGCTCACACGTAAACGCTCAAAACCACCCATTTTTGCAGTTTTAGGGCGTCCCAAATCGTCACGATTAAGATTCGATGGTGCATAGGAGGTTAATAGATGTAACTGAATAAATTGGCTCATGGTTCTTCCTTTAAAATTCGATGAATAACGTCTTATTTCTTCGAGGCAGCGCGGTAATAGTCCATAGCCCACTGTACTGCAATCCGCTTATCCGCTTTGCGCGGTATTAATGAGTGGTGCTCTTTAAACCACTGCTCTATATCTTGCGCTAAAGAAGCAACTGAAATATTGCCCTTAATTTGCTGCAATATACGGCGTAAACGGCGCAGAAAATCATCCGCCGTCTTTGCGTCTTGTAACTGAGCAAAACGCAGCTCGCTCACAACCGATTTTTCACCTCCCGCTTTACTTCCCGCTGCTTCTGCCAGCTTGGTATTAGAATCATTTCTCACATGTACCAAGGCTGCTGCAATGGTTGCCCAACACTCAATATCAGTTGATTTAGCTGTTTGCGTGAGTTCCTCTGGCAGAGAAAACCAAAGCTTTCTAAAACCTTCAGTGAGCATTGCCGCGTCAATACTCTCGCAACGTTTTAGCTGTGCCTTGTGTGCTGTAGGTGCAGGAAATAGACCTGACTTTTTCAGTTCATCCGGCGACAAAAACATAGATTGCCACCATCGCTGTACAATTCGCTCAACGTCTTTGTTCATTAAGCCACCTCCTTAGCTGTTGGTATTTTATGATTTGATATAAACGCTTTAATATCTTTGCCACCGAATAACCAGCCCATTAAAGCCCGGCGCGCTTGAATGCGTTTTTCCATTGAGCGTTGATTACCCAAGCCAGCAGACAGTGCATACTCATCAAATAAGTTAATACAGGTATGACGTAGCGCGTTCAGCCACTCGCTGGCACACGGCGTGGTCAAAGCTTGAGCCTCACTGCTCTCTTGACTGACCAACTGCTGTACGGCTTTATAAAAAGCGGCCTCACTGCGCTGCCAAAATTCAAGGTCAATAAAAGAGGTGTCCCCCTTTGCATCACCGGGCCGTTCAAACCAAGCCGTCTTTATTTGTGTACGGCAATGCCATAAAGCATTGGAGGCTAAGCTTTGCAACTCTTTGATCGGGCGTAAAAACGCAGCTTGCTGCTGCGCGGGTATTGCAAAAACAGGCATAGACACCGAGTACCAACCACGAGCTTTCATATTGTCCATGTCGTAACCAAAGACCCAGAGCCGAGGAAGCTCGCCGAACAGATCCTCATAGCCATCAGAGATTTGGTAGAAATGCTCAACCACCTGTGCGCAGCGCTGCCCTTCTGAATCATCGGTTAACGTCAGCGCATCCCAGATTTTATAAGTCAGGCCGCCAGGCTGTCCTTTGGCAGACAGATGTTCGTCATCAGGCTTTTTGGGGTTGTGTTTATAAGGTGTCAGCGGATGACGCCAACTCCCTGAGTAATTGCCACCATAGTTTTGTGTCCTGTATTCAGAGACTGTTTGCTCTGCAGCAACACCGCTGAGCTGGCACTGCTCAGCACCTTCATTGACAGTTAAACGGATGCGCCTTGGCATAGCCCAATACATGTGTAGCGGGTGCACATCAGGCGCATAGATTTCCGTACCTTTTTTATTGCTTATTTTCGTAGGTGCCAGCCATGGAAAAACATCAGCACCGTGCAAGTCAGGCTCGTCATAGGGACACGCCTCTAGATTAATAACATTCAGCCATAGCTTCTGCCATAAAGTTGCATCATCTGTTGAGGGCAAAAGCAAGGTTGTCAGCGGTCCGCCGCCACGCAGCCCCACACGATGCCCTGAACCACCAGCAGGCGCATTGATTTGCAATGTGAACAAGGCCAGAACTGCCATTTCCAACGACATAACACTGCCAATACCGCGCTTAACAAAGTGGTCAGTATTCAGCTTCAAGCCATTGGCACCTGGCGCTTCTATTAACAAGCCTGCAACTGTTGTCGGCTTGGCATCGTCCAGAGGATCAAAATCCTGCATAAACAAAGGACCATCACCTGTCACATTAAATGCATGCGCCGCCTTATCAAAGGCTTTTTTCAGCTCATCTATACTTGGCACTTCATCGTACAAATCTCGCCAATCATGCTTATCATATGGCGCAAAAACTGTTTGTAATACGCCAATCGCAAGCTGATACGCCGCGCCCTGAAAGTCAGCTCGTGGCAGTGCAAAATCGACCACGTCAGCGTCTGCTATAGCTGTTAATGGCAGCACTTGCTCTGAGCCATCGCGCATTTGAAACGGAAAAAACGGATCTCGTAAAACGTTTTTATTCATTAAAATCACTCCTGATTAGCCGAGATTCACTTTTCAGAAAACCCCATCACTACGTCGTAGGTGAAAGTGGGATCTTCAGCTGGAATCCACACTCGCTGATACTCCATGTATTTGTTTTTCCTCTGCAATTCCAACAAGGCAGGCTCAAGAACGGCAGGAATTTGGGCAAGGTTATCGCCGTATTTCTTTTTAGATAGCTTCACAGTGCTCAACGCAAGACCAAAACGCTGATCATCTACCCAAAAAGCCAAACCGTTATTGGCGGTCTTTTTCAGCAAAACCACTTCGACCGTTTCAATATCGCTGTGACGGGTGCCTATATCAGTATCGTCCTCGTACCAACCAGCAGCACTTTCTGCACTATAACCATGACGCTGCCAGTTCAAAACCCCTGTTTTTGCCTTAGCCGCTTTACTGCGTTGTTCACCCAGCAACTCATGCTCTTTATGCTTTAAGGTTTCAGGAATCTGCTCATAAGCGCTATCACCGTACACAGACTCAATCAGCTGCCGCGCTTCTCCAGGCATGCGTATAGCTCCCAACTTCAATAATTCTCTTAGTCCCAGCCATAACCGCCCTGGAGAGCGATACACATACTCAGTACCCTGAAAATCTCTACTGAGCCAGTCTGACTGAGGATTAGCATCCCACTCAGGCGCATGCACATATAAGACCGGAGACGGTCTAGTGTCTTTAATATTACGTTGATATGCCCTGTTCGTGTCGCGGGTATGACGATGCAGACGCCCTGCACGTTGAATGAGGTCGTCAATCGGACAAATATCAGAAATCATCAGGTCAGCATCAGCGTCAAGGCTTTCTTGAAACACCTGAGTGGCAATCAAAACCTTACCTTGGCGCTCTGCATTACTGCTTTGCTTGCCGAACAACGACAACACTTGTGTCTCAATGCTTTTTCGATCTTGTAAAACAAAACGGCTGTGAAACAACAGGCAGTTTTCAGGTTGAGTCATACGCTGTTGAATCAACTTATAAGCATCAAGTGCGTCATTGACTGTATTGCGCACCCAAACCACACACTCGCCTCGCGCAGTCGCATCTAAAACAGTTGCAACGCATGCTTCTAAGCTGCTTATGACTTTAATACCAACCTCTCGACTGACATCGGCACGGCTTTCAAGCGGGTACTCTGCCAAAGGCTGCTGCTGGTTAAAAGTCACTTTAGTCGCTAGAGGAAAAGCATCCTGCTGCAGCGCTTGCTTAGGTAAACTACTGGCAGCAAGCCAAATATCGACTAAACGTTGACGCTGCTTCTTAGCTAAGGTCGCGGTTAATAAAATGACTGAGCCACCTTGATGAAAATGCATTCCAAGCAGGCTTTCCAGCAGCTCAAACATGTATTCGTCTGCTGCATGGACTTCGTCAAATATCAACACTTTGCGGTTAAGACCCAGCAGTCGCAATGATTGATGGCGACGCGGCAGTACAGCGAGCAAAGCCTGATCGATAGTTCCAACGCCAACAGGCGCAAGCAATGCTTTTTTGCGTGAGTCAGCCAGCCACTGATTGCATTGTGCTGTCGCTGTTTTATCCGTGTTGTGATAATTACTGTCAGTCGCACCAGACGCCAGCACTGCCTCGCGAAACAAATCATTCATTTCACGCGCACCATGCGCCAATACGATGCTTGGTTTTTTACCATCATGACCCGCAAGCATCTGCTGGTAGTGCGCAGCAACTCGGCTAAACATCGCATTAGAGGTCGCCATCGTTGGCAAGCCGAAGTAAAAACCCTCCGCTGCGCCTGCCTCAATGAGACGATGCGTTAAAGCCAGTGCCGCTTCTGTTTTTCCAGCGCCGGTGACATCTTCTAAAATAAACAACTGAGGTGTTTGGTCTATTTCAACCGTTTCAGCCCAGCGCTGTAGTGGCGTAGGAGGAAAACCATAATGCGCTTGAATTGATAAAAAAGGCTGCACATTCAGAGGGCGCCAAAGGTCAGTTGCAGCCAGTGCGCGCGCAGCGGTTTCTTGAGCAATAGACCAATAATCGAGTAAAGTTGTTTTTTCTGTGCGGTAATGGAAAAAATGACTGTCAGAACCTATCCAGTCAGCAATGACTGCAATACCAGCCAAATGCCAACTCACCTGCTTTAGTTTTCGTAGCCAATCTTTTGAGGCAAGTTTCTCTAGTGATAACTCAGGCTTAAAAATAGCCAGCATATCCTTTGCAAACTCAGCCACAGCCTGCTCGTTATGTGGCTCGACAAACGCTTTAATGGCGTTGACATCATTCTTATTAATCGGCTGTCCATGATGCCCTAAAACACAATCAGCCAACACAGTGAGCGTATCAAGCATTCGCTCTTGAGTACGACGCTCCTGTTGATCACTACCTATTACTGCTGCCAGCACATCGCCCTGAATAAGCTTCCAGAAATACAGTCCCAAACGATCATGACGGAAGTTTTTCCCATCATAATCGTGACAATCAATAGGACGGTAAAGATCACTACTGCTGTTTAAATAGAGCTTTTGAAATGAGGATGCAAACTTGCCTAAATCATGCAGCGTCAGCATAAAAGAAAAAACACTAGAAAATTGCGCTTCGGTTATTTCTAAAAAGCTGACTAAATCACTCTTGAGTCCTGCATTGGCATCAAGTATTGCTTGGCCTACCGCTGCAACATCTAAGCAATGATAGACAAGAAGATGATAGTCAGCGCCTGCCTGCTCAGGCTGCCTCTGTGCTTTGCCCCAGTACTCAAAGAAGAGTGCATGCTGCGACTGATTAGTTACCATTAACTTTCCTTAGTTAAAGCATTAGCTTTTGATATTAGTATCATTAACATACGTATGCGACATATTAAGTAGCATGCCAAATATTATTTACCTAATAGGAACTAAGAGTTACTAACTTGCCATATAAATCTTTACCAATAACACTTGAACTTCATCTGAGTCAGGCGTAACTTTATGCGCTTGACTCACGCATGAGTCAGCGTCGCTCAGACGGTTCTGGGCGCTTACGTTTTGAGGTTCACATGACTGACACTCGTCAACCACGACGCTTTTCGCGTATCGATCGCTTGCCCCCTTATGTTTTCAATATCACTGCTGAATTAAAGATGGCTGCACGCCGTCGCGGTGAAGATATTATTGACTTCAGTATGGGCAACCCCGACGGTTCAACACCACCGCATATTGTTGAAAAGCTGGTGCAAACGGTGCAACGCGACGACACCCACGGTTATTCCACTTCACGCGGAATTCCACGCTTACGCCGTGCCATTACCAATTGGTACAAAAAGCGTTACGAGGTTGATCTTGATCCGGAAACTGAGGCCATTGTCACCATCGGCTCCAAAGAAGGTCTGGCGCATCTTATGCTCGCCACCTTGGATCAAGGCGATATGGTGCTGGTGCCGAACCCCAGTTACCCAATTCATATTTACGGTGCGGTGATTGCCGGTGCGCAAGTGCGCTCAGTACCCTTGATTCCTGGCGTCGATTTCTTTGTTGAGCTGGAAAAAGCCATCCGTGAATCGATTCCTAAGCCTAAAATGATGATTCTAGGCTTTCCATCGAATCCCACAGCACAGTGTGTTGAGCTGGACTTTTTTGAGCGTGTAGTCGCCCTCGCCCGCGAACATAATATTATTGTCATCCACGACTTGGCCTATGCCGATATTGTTTATGACGGCTGGAAAGCACCCTCTATTATGCAAGTTGAAGGTGCGCGTGATGTCGCAGTAGAATTCTTTACTCTATCAAAAAGCTACAATATGGCCGGTTGGCGTGTGGGCTTTATGGTAGGTAATCAAGAACTGGTCAGTGCCTTGGCGCGGATTAAGAGCTATCACGATTACGGCTCATTCACCCCTGTGCAAGTCGCTGCGATTGCCGCACTCGAAGGTGATCAGCAGTGTGTGTTAGATATTGCTGAGAAATACCGCCAGCGCCGTAATGTAATGGTTAAAGGCCTACATGAAATCGGCTGGATGGTGGAAAAACCAAAAGCCTCGATGTATATCTGGGCGAAGATCCCTGAAGCCTATGCTGAGATGGGCTCACTCGAGTTTGCGAAAAAACTACTGGCTGACGCTAAAATCAGTGTTTCACCCGGTATTGGTTTTGGTGATTACGGTGACGATTATGTGCGCTTTGCTTTAATCGAAAACCTCGATCGCTCCCGCCAAGCGCTGCGTGGGATTAAATCCATGTTCCGCGCTGATGGTTTGCTCGAGTAAATAAACTGATATATCGCGGACCTATTGCCCGCGATATATTGCTTACGCATTCAATACAACCTCGCTTCGCCCCGTTGCCCTGTTTTTCTATCCTGCTTCGTTTTACGCCAATCACTTTATTAACTAAAAAGGTTGATTTAGAAGGTTTTCTTGCAGAATGAAGTATTTATTATTGTTGTTCAAGTTGTATGATGGTTTAAATAAATAGAGTATTTATAGCCATAGCTTGCTGACAAATATCGTCATTAAAAGGCCCCCAACACTGCTAGACAAGCAGCACCAGGGCTTTTGTTTTTATGGTTTCCATCTATGCCACAGACTTGTTGAGCCTGCGCTGACGAAGAGATAAAACACCGGCACTAATCCCCAACCGCGCTCCACTGCTTACTTAAACGCTTATCTGACACCGGTATCTTGGTGCCTAATTGTTGGGCAAATAACGAAACCCGATACTCTTCCAGCATCCAACGGTAGACCGTTAGCGCCTCATCGTATTTGCCTTCTTGGCTGTGCTTATTTTGACGTTTCTTCAGCTTATCTTGATAAGTACTCAGCTCCACTGTCCAGACTCGGTCTTGTTGCACTTGGCTGGGTAACTTATCTAAACGCTGCTCAATGGCTTTTAAATAGCGCGGGTACTCTTGCAGCCACTGTGCTGGCGTATCACGGATAAAACCGACATACAGCAAGCTAGCTAACTGCGTTTTAATATCATTCAGCGCCACGGCCATGGATAGATCAATACGCCCTTTTAGACGTTTTTTAATATCATGCCAGCGCTGCAGAATCAGCAAGACTGTTTTAGCTAAATGCTCTGCTGCCGGTACAAACTCACCGCGCTTCGACTCAGCCAATTGCGCGACAGCTTGTGCGTCACGCGGCAAGACTTTAAGGCCTTGCAACATACAGCGATCGACACTGGCCAAAAGAATATCTTCAGTCAGTGCTTCGACACGGCCTAGATCACGGTACAACAACGCCATATCAGTCAGTCCTGGCAAACGACTGCGCAAATACTTGGCGGGCTCAGCCACCTGCTGCAACAATAAACGCTGTAAGGCACGGCGGTGCTCTTGATCGGCTTGCTGCTGAGTGGAGAAACGCCCTTCTTGCACTTCCCCACCGCTATCCACCAAGGCTGGATAGACGGTCATCGCCATTCCCGCAACTTTATGCGTGCTTTGTGCTTCAACAGTAAAGGTGTCACGGGCCACTGCTTGGGGTGCGGTTGTGGTCTGTCGTAACTCAGCTAATGCTTGTTGACTGGCACCACTAAAGCGGCTGCGCAATTCTGCTAAGTCACGACCTTCACCTAATGTCTTACCTGCAGCATCGACCACCTCGATATTCATCTGCAGATGTTCTTCCAACTGCTCGCAGGCCTGCTGCCAAAGCTCGTCACTGACGCGCACACCGGTCATACGCAAGAGTTGCTGGCCCAAGGCTTCAGTAAGCGAACCCTCAGCAAACGGCATACCCTCAAGTGCTGCACCAACATAGTCAGGTACCGGCACAAAGCTTTTACGCGTGGCTTTAGGTAACTGACGCACTAAAGCAATACAACGTGCCGTCAGTACACCCGGTACCAGCCACTGCAATAGTGTTTCAGGGACTTGCGCCAGCAATGGCGCAGGAATGGTTACAGTAACGCCATCACGCATATGTCCAGGCTCAAAGTGATAACTGAGCGGCAATTGAATATCTTGCCAATGCAATGCATCCGGATACTGATTGGCGGTGACTTCGGTTGCATCACGCGCCAGCACATCGGCTTCCGTCATCAGCAATAACTGCGGGTCTTTAGCACTGCTGCGTTTGTACCACTTATCAAAACTGGCGGTTTGGTAAATATCCGCTGGAATATGCTGGGCGTAATAGGCAAACAGGGTTTCTTCATCGGCCAAAATATCACGGCGCCGCGCTTTGGCTTCGAGTTTATCAAGCGTTGCTAACAACTCGCGATTAGCCTGCAAACAATGCGCGCGACTGAGTATTTCATTCGCCACTAAGCCTTCACGAATAAAGGTTTCGCGACTGAGCACAGGATCAATCGGCCCATAATGCACGGCGCGACGACCAATAATAATCAAGCCATATAAGGTGATTTGCTCATAAGCGACAACTTGGCCACGACGCTTCTCCCAATGCGGCTCAAGGTGCGTGCGCTTGAGTAAATGCTCAGCCAGTTGCTCGGCCCACTCAGGCTCAATCCGCGCAACTAAACGAGCAAATAAGCGTGTCGTTTCTACCAGTTCGGCCGCCATCAGCCACTGCGGACGCTTACGTCCTATGGTGCTGGAGGGGTGGATAAAGAAACGTCGTTGTCGTGCGCCCAAATAATCATTGTCTTCGGTTTTTTGGCCAATTTGACTGAGCAAACCCGTCAGTAGTGCTTTATGCAATTGTGCGTAATCACAGGCCTGCTGATTAAACGGCAACTGCAATTCACGACACACCAAGGTCAACTGACGATGCGCATCACGCCATTCACGCATGCGTAAGTAATTGAGAAAGTGTGTACGGCACCAACGGCGCACACCGGAACTGCCCAGCGCTAAACGTTGCTCTTCAAAACTGCGCCAAATATTAATCAACACAGCAAAATCGGAATCTGGATCTTTCCATGGCGCATGCGCTTGATCGGCGGCTTGTTGTTTATCCGCCGGACGCTCACGTGGGTCTTGAATGGATAAGGCGCTGGCCACAATCAACATCTCACGCAAACTGCCCTGCTCGGCTGCAGCCAGCAACATACGACCGACACGTGGGTCAATAGGAAGTCGCGCCAGCTGCTGACCTAAAGGAGTCAGCTTGCTTTCACGATCGACGGCACTCAGCTCTTGCAGGACATTGAAACCATCGCTAATGGCTTTACCTTCCGGTGGCTCGATAAAGGGGAAGTCTTCAATGGCACCCAGACGCAAATGCAACATCTGCAAAATCACTGCTGCCAGGTTAGTGCGCAGAATCTCTGGATCAGTAAACTCAGGACGACCTAAGTAATCAGGCTCGCTATACAGACGTATACAAATACCCGCCTCAACCCGACCACAACGCCCTTGGCGCTGATTGGCACTGGCTTGGGAAATGGCTTCAATAGGTAAACGCTGAATTTTCGCACGATAGCTATAACGACTGATGCGCGCAGTACCACTATCAATCACATAACGAATACCCGGTACCGTTAATGAGGTCTCCGCAACGTTGGTCGCGAGAATCACTTTACGCGCTGGACTGCTTTGGAAAATCTTCTGTTGCTCACTGGGTGATAGACGCGCATACAGCGGCAGTATCTCAGTGTGTTTAAGCTGAGCCTTACGCAACACCTCAGCACATTCACGGATCTCACGCTCACCCGGTAGAAAGACTAAGACATCCCCCGGCAAACGCTTTTCACTGCGCTCATGCTCAGCAATCTCTAGCAACCCATTAAGAATGCCTTGGTCGGCACTTAGATCTTCTTCAACCGAATTACCATCTTCATCTTGCGTAGCGACCAGTGGGCGATACCATGTCTCCACCGGATAAGTACGTCCTGACACTTCAATAATCGGCGCATTATCAAAGTGTTTGGAGAAACGTTCTAAATCAATCGTCGCTGAGGTGATAATCACTTTCAGATCAGGGCGACGCGGCAAAATCTGTTTGATATAGCCCAACAGGAAATCAATATTCAGGCTGCGCTCATGCGCTTCATCAATAATAATCGTGTCATAACGCTGTAAAAAACGATCACGACCGGTTTCCGCCAGCAAAATACCATCGGTCATCAGTTTAACCAGCGTGCGCTCATGGCTCTGATCCTCATAGCGCACTTGATAACCGACCAACTCACCCAGCGGTGTACCAATCTCTTCAGCAATACGTGCTGCCACACTGCGCGCCGCTAGACGCCGCGGCTGAGTATGTCCAATCAAACCATGGGTGCCACGCCCTAGCTCTAGACACAGCTTAGGTAACTGCGTGGTCTTACCTGACCCCGTCTCACCGGCAATAATCAACACCTGATGTTTTTCTAGCGCGTCCTTGATGGCCTCACGACGCTCAGCTATCGGTAAGCTGTCATCGTAGTGGATACGCGGAATACTTAAACGGCGGTTATCAACCTGAGTCGAGGACTTTTGCAGATCCTGCTGCCATTGCGCCAGCTGCTGTTGATGCTCGGGCAATTTGAGCAAGGACAGTAATCGCCGACGTAAGCGATGCTGATCCGCGCTTTTGGCGTGCTTAATCTGTGAAAGTAAGGCGTGCTGGTTGGATTGTGTGCTCATTAACGACTAATACATATCAAATACAGAGTTGACTATTGTCGCAGATTTACTACGTATTTGCTGGCTATTCGCTGCGATAGCTGCGGTGACCGGCCTAGATAACTTGTATACTCGGCTACATATTGTCCGCTTATCCGCTGGCTGGCTCTACACTTGGCGGCCGTACTACAAGGATCAGATTCTATGCTTATGGTTATCTCTCCAGCAAAAACGCTGGATTACACAAGTCCTCTGGCCATTGAGACCTTTACGCAACCGCGCTTCCTTGATCAATCGGCTCAGCTGATTGATATATTGCGTGAGCTGAGTCCCAATGAATTGGCCGACCTAATGAAGCTCTCCGATAAATTAGCTGGGCTCAATGTCGCGCGTTTTACCGAGTGGCAGCCTGACTTTACTCTTGAGAATGCCAGACAAGCCATCTTGGCCTTTAAAGGTGATGTGTATACCGGTCTCGATGCTCAAAGTTTAAGCACCGATGATTTCCAATACGCCCAAGAGCATTTGCGAATTTTATCAGGTCTGTATGGCGTACTGCGTCCACTGGACTTAATGCAAGCCTACCGCTTAGAGATGGGTACTAAATTGGCCAATGGCCAAGGTAATAACCTCTATGAGTTTTGGGGTTCGCGTATTACTGATTCATTGAACCAGTGCCTAGCAGAAAAGAAAGCCAACATACTGCTCAATCTCGCCTCCAATGAATACTTTAAAGCGGTTAAACCCAAGCAGCTCAAAGCGACGCTGATCAATGTGGATTTTAAAGACCTGAAGAACGGTCAATACAAAATCATCAGTTTTTATGCCAAGAAAGCCCGCGGTATCATGGCGCGCTATGTCATTCAGCATAAAATTGATTCAGTAGAAGCACTTAAAGCCTTTACTGAGCAAGGCTATTACTACAGTGCTGAACAGTCCAAGCCTGAACACCTGGTGTTCTTACGTGATCACCCTGAGGATTAACTGACATGCTACCTGCTGCCTTTATCCCACTGACATGGCTCGCGCTATTGTTACGCTACCCACAGCGCACCCTGATGATTGGTGTACCGCTCCTGACGTTACTCGCCGGTATTGCCGGCTGGGTGATTTTAGATGAGCGCAATAATCAGCGTTTGCTCGATCATCTTGATATACAAATCAGCTATGCGCCAGCGCAATGCTCAACCGATACACCGCTCCATGTGCAATTAAGTAACAACACCGATAAATCACTCAAAGACTTGCAATGGCGTATCGCCGCATACCGTCCAGGTGAAAATATCAATTTAGTTGAAACGCTATTTACTGAAGCACGCTATAGCAGCTCTAGTCCTTTAGTAGCAGGAGCTCAGTGGCAAACATGCCTACCGATGCCCAGCTTACGTGCAGGCTACCGCGCCAGTACATTGGAGTTTCGTGTTGAACGCCGCCAAGGCCACTTCGTGAGATAAGTACACATATGACTACACTGACATATGGCAGATTGCCGCCCATTTCGTTACTATTGGTGACACTTCGATGTTGAGTGGCAACATGTACATTTATCGTTTAGTCCTGATTTTAGTTGTCGGAATTTATCTGTTCTCGCCTGCCATTATGCAATGGTGGACGGCCGCCGATAGCGTCTGGTATCGCCCCTACTTATTGTGGCTGATTCTAATCGTGGTCACTTTTATTTTGCAGAGTCAGAAAGATGTCGATGAGCTTTAGCCTAAGCCAGCTGATTTTAATCAGTACTATTTATTTATTGACCTTGTTTGGTGCGGCTTGGGCCAGTGAAAATGGCTGGATCCCGCGCGCTATTGTGCGCCACCCGATAACCTATATTTTATCCTTAGGTGTCTATGCCAGTGCTTGGGCTTTCTTTGGCTCGGTGGGCTTAGCCTATCAATACGGTTATGGTTTTCTGGCCATTTACTTAGGGCTCTCGGCAGCGTTTTTATTAGCGCCGGTACTGCTCTATCCGATTTTGAATATAACCCGCACCTACCAACTCTCTTCACTAGCTGACTTACTTGCGTTCAGGTTTCGCAGCAGTTGGGTTGGCGCCATTACCACTATTGGTATGTTAATGGGCGCGCTGCCCTTATTAGCTCTGCAAATTCAAGCGGTGGCTGACACCATAGGTATTCTCACCGGCCAATCCATTCAAAACCGTGTGGCCTTGGCGTTTTGTATTCTAATTACCTTGTTTTCAATCTTATTTGGCGCACGTCATATTGCTACCCGAGAAAAACACGAAGGTCTGGTGTTTGCCATTGCCTTTGAGTCACTGGTCAAACTGATCACATTACTGGCGATTGGTGCCTATGCGCTATTTGTAGTGTTTGACGGCCCTGGGGATTTAGATATCTGGCTGAGTCACAACAGTGATGTGCTTAAAAGCCTGCAGCGCCCATTAGAAGAAGGTCCTTGGCGCACACTCTTGTTACTGTTCTTCGCCTCAGCAATTGTGATGCCGCATATGTTCCATATGACCTTTACTGAGAATCTCACACCTCGCGCCATGATCACGGCCAGTTGGGGGGTGCCGCTATTTTTATTACTGATGAGCTTGCCGATTCTGCCGATTTTATGGGCGGGATTAAAAGTGGGCGCACCCACAGCGCCGGAGTACTACACCTTAGGTTTAGGCTTAGCAGTGGAAAGTGAGCGCTTAACCTTACTGGCCTTTATGGGCGGCTTGTCTGCGGCCAGCGGAGTGATTATTGTCTTAACCTTGGCAATGTCAGGCATGGTCCTTAATCACCTCGTACTACCGCTCTACCAACCCCCTGCTGCAGGTGATATTTACCGTTGGTTAAAGTGGACACGGCGTGGACTGATCTTTGCCATTATTCTTGCAGGCTATGGTTTTTACTTACTGCTCAATACCGTGCAGGATTTATCCAATCTGGGTTTAGTCGCCTTTGTCGCCACCCTACAGTTTTTACCCGGCGTGCTGGCCGTGCTCTATTGGCCTCGAGCCAACCGCTATGGTTTTATCAGCGGCGCTATCGCGGGCATGCTGACGTGGGCCATTGGCATGTTGCTGCCGATGTTCACTAGTATCAATGAGTTTTATCTACCCTTCTTTGACTATATGTACGTCTTAGATCAAAGCAACTGGCATCTGTCTGCCATCGCAGCACTCAGTGCCAACTGCTTTATTTTTATTCTTGTGTCATTAATCACCCGTACCAGCCTAGCAGAACAAAGCGCTGCACAAGCTTGTGTCATCAACAATGTGCGCCGCCCAGAACGCCGCGAGCTGTATGCCGTCAATCCGCAAGAATTTGCTGCAGAGTTAGCTAAACCTTTAGGTGCGGTGACCGCGCAGCGTGAAGTTGAAAAAGCCTTAAAGGATTTACAATTCCCCTTTGATGAACGCCGCCAGTTTGCTTTACGCCGTCTACGTGACCGCATTGAAGCTAACTTATCAGGACTGATGGGCCCCAGCGTTGCGCAAGACATAGTCGACACTTTCCTGCCCTACAAAGCCGGCAGCGAGAGTTATGTCAGTGAAGATATTAACTTTATTGAAAACCGTCTCGAAGACTATAAATCACAGCTCACCGGTTTAGCGGCGGAACTGGATACCCTGCGCCGCTATCACAGGCAAACCTTGCAAGACTTACCCATGGGTGTGTGCTCACTGGCTAAGGATTATGAAATCCTAATGTGGAACCATGCCCTAGAAGATCTGACGGGTATTACCGCATCACGCGTAGTGGGTTCGCGTCTGGATAGCATTGATGAACCATGGCGTGAACTGCTACTGGATTTTGTCCAAGGCAATAGCGAACACCTATATAAGCATGCTTTACGGGGTCCTTATGAGTCGCGCTGGCTCAATCTACATAAAGCTGCGATTGATGAGCCCTTAGCGCCGGGTAATAGCGGTCTAGTGCTACTGGTCGAAGATGCAACACAAACGCGCTTACTGGAAGATAAGCTGGTGCACTCCGAGCGCCTGGCTTCTATTGGTCGCTTAGCAGCGGGTGTCGCTCATGAAATTGGTAACCCGATTACCGGCATTGCTTGTTTGGCACAAAATCTGCGCTATGAGCGTGATGATGATGAGGAGATTACTGAAATCAGCAGTCAAATCGTTGAGCAAACCAAACGCGTGACGCGCATTGTCCAATCGCTCATGAGCTTCTCGCATTCAGGGCATAACCAGCATGACTACCATGAGCCCGTGAGTTTCTTTGATATTGCCAATGAAGCCGTGCACTTACTCAGCTTGAACAAATTGGGCACCACCGTGCACTTTTTTAATCTGTGCAGTACTGAGCACTGGATCTTGGCTGACCCACAGCGCTTGGCACAAGTGTTGATCAACTTACTCTCCAATGCGCGTGACGCCAGTCCTGAAGGCGGGCATATTTATATCCGTACAACGGCCACCCATTCTCATGTAGAGTTAATGATTGAGGATCAAGGCAGCGGTATCAGTGCCGCGCATATAGAACATTTATTTGAACCCTTTTTCACCACCAAAGACCCCGGTCAAGGCACCGGACTGGGACTGGCTTTGGTGTACTCGATCATCGAGGAGCACCATGGAGAAATTCATGTTGATAGCCCGGCTGATCTAGAGCTGCAGCGTGGCACCCGTTTTCGGATTAGCTTGCCGCGCCATACTCCATCCTCCAATCCAGCGGTGTAGGACAGGCAATGCGCCATTGGCCATCACCTGATCCAACCTGCTGTTTGTTTAGAGAGCGTATTAATGCATCATATTTTAATTGTTGAAGATGAGCCGATTATTCGCTCGGCACTGCGGCGTTTACTGGAGCGCAATAACTACCAAGTTAAAGAAGCCGGCTCAGTACAAGAAGCCCAAGAGCAACATGACATCAGTTCATTTGATTTAATTATCAGCGACCTGCGCTTACCCGGTGCGCCAGGTACAGAAATGATCAAATTGGCTGAACCACGGCCGGTATTGATTATGACCAGCTATGCCAGCTTACGCTCAGCAGTGGATTCCATGCGTTTGGGAGCGATTGATTACATCGCCAAGCCTTTTGACCATGATGAAATGCTGCAAACCGTTGCACGTATTATTGCCGATCACCAGCAACCGACTGCAGACAGTGCTGATGCTGGACTGGATGGACTATCTGACGCCGAACAGATTAATACTGATAATTCAGATATAGGCATTATTGGTAGCAGTGCGGCAATGCAAGCGCTGTACAGCAAAATTCGCAAAGTCGCCCCGACCGACTCTAACGTTTTAATTCAAGGCGAGTCCGGTACCGGTAAAGAACTGGTGGCACGCGCTATCCACAACTTATCCAATCGTGCTAAAGCACCAATGATCTCGGTCAACTGTGCAGCCATTCCAGAAACCCTGATTGAGTCGGAACTGTTTGGCCATGAAAAAGGCGCCTTTACTGGTGCCGTCTCTGCACGCACCGGACTGGTTGAAGCGGCGCACGGCGGCACACTGTTCTTAGATGAAATTGGTGAACTGCCTTTAGAAGCACAGGCGCGTTTATTACGCGTACTGCAAGAAGGTGAAATCCGCCGCGTCGGTTCGGTGCAATCACAGAAAGTTGATGTACGCCTAGTCGCCGCGACCCACCGTGATTTAAAAGGCCTCTCGAAAACCGGCGGTTTCCGTGAAGACTTATATTACCGTCTGCATGTTATAGCTCTACATATACCGGCTTTACGCGATCGTGAAAACGACGTAGTGGAAATTGCTGATATTTTGCTTGAGCGCCAGCGTGTGCGAATGAACAAAGAACCGATGAGCTTTACTGAGCAAGCCAAGCAAGCACTGCAAAAATACACCTGGCCCGGTAACGTACGTGAACTGGAAAATGCTCTAGAGCGCGCGGTGATTCTTTGTGAAGGCCATCAAGTGACCACTGAACTGATGGGTATCGATGTTGATTTAGCCGCGCAGATTGAGCCTGTAGCCGCCCCTGAGGCCGCCGCGCCAGCAGCACCCGAAGCTGAGGTTGAAGCTGAATCAGATTTGGCTGCCAGCGGATTGTCCTTGGAAGACTATTTCCAGCATTTTGTTCTCGAACACCAAGAGCATATGACCGAAACTGACTTAGCGCGCAAATTGGGTATCAGCCGTAAATGCTTATGGGAACGTCGCCAGCGTTTTGGTATCCCACGCAGCAAAGGTCCAAGCACCTCCTAATCATAACAACGCCGACATCACAGGAAGCGCTGATGAACCGTATTCTAAAAGACTTTTCCATTATGCTGCGCGCCAACCTCTGGTTGGTGCCGGTATTGGCTGCGCTGGTTGCGGCTTTATTTTACTTTGTAGCGCCGCCGCCACCGATGCATGCCACTATGAGTACCGGTGGTGCCGGTGGTGGTTACACACAGTTTGCTGAAAAACTACGTGATGTGCTGGCTAAAGAAGGCTTTGAGCTCAGACTGGTTAACAGTAAAGGCTCACGGGAAAACACCGAACGTTTACTCGATAAAAAGAGTGGGATCAATTTGGCGCTGCTGCAAAGTGGCCAAGGACTGGAACTCACTCAACAGCAACGCGATAAGCTGATTAATCTGGGTGCCGTATTCCAAGAGCCACTGTGGTTGTTTGCACGTCAAGACCTATCAATTCAAGCGCTGAATGATTTAGTGCCTTTGCGTACCGCCATTGGTACGGCACAAGGCGGGCTGCGTATGATGATTGCCCCGATGCTGGCCGCCAATCAA
>LFRM01353506.1_pt3 | contig 30458 bp, 31 predicted proteins | sample 618341 | NCBI WGS metagenome assembly LFRM01 (sample SAMN03654438, study PRJNA283298) | anaerobic digester metagenome | isolation source: pool of bioreactors CSTR01a, CSTR02a, and CSTR03a thermophilic anaerobic... | place: Denmark: Kgs. Lyngby | collected 2014-05-21 | reverse complement strand
TGTTTCATCATCAAGTGATGGTTCCTGTAACAGATGGCAAACTGGATCTTGGCCCCTGGCAGCAGATTTTTTATGCCGAGTTTGATGGTCAAAGGCGTAAAAGGATGATTATCAAGGTTTTCGGAGAATAGCCGGCTGATTGATGAGCTTATACTTAAAGAAGGTGAAAAAATGCATATCAAGGGAGACCCTCCGGATCCTGAGGGTATAGCAGGGATTACCGGTTCGGGCGGCTCGGTGATCTGTCCCTTATGTGAAACCATATGGCAGTTGAATATAGTATTAACCACATTCAAACCCGAAGAACAGGAGCGTTTTTGGGCAGGGAAGGGCTGTCCCGACTGCCGGTATCTATGGAGAGATTGAATTTACTCTTCGTCATTATTAACCTGGTTGTGAAATATTATTTCTGGCGTATTTTCCGGGCTTAGTGTTTCATCATCCTGTTTGACCTGGCTGATCACTTCGGTAACACCACGGGCTTTAGATGCTGCATTGATAGCTGTTTCTATTTCAGATCTATTTTCAGCGCGCCCTGCAAGTACCGCTTTTCCCCGACGGACACTTTTTACTCCAATTTTATTGGGGTTTCCTTCAGGATCCCCTTCCAGCTCTTCCTGTATCTCCTGAATTATATCCTGGTCAGTGATAGCCCCATCAGTGCTGATGGATATAGCATTGGCAACCCCTTTTACCCCTGGCACCTGTTGTACAAGATCTTCTGCCCACTTTTTTTCCCTTAATGTATCAACTATCCCTTGAAGCTGGACCTCTCCATTGATCACATCGCAATTAAGACCATAGCTGCCTAAATTTCTATCGTTCTTCAGCAGAGAACTGATCTGCATCTTTAATTCATCATCGGAATTTTGTCTGGTCACTGGACATCCTCCTTTTGGTAAATACTCATCATTTTTTTATTATTTCCTGTTGATATATTAATAATTCCAGTACAACCGTTGTCTTTAACATCAATCTGGTAGGTTCCCCTGATAAGGTAGGGGTAGCTTTTAATCGATGATTTTCTACCGATTTGTGTTTAAAAAAAGGCCAAAAGGACATAATAAGTAGTACTATCCAGAAGATGTCAATAGTGAAAATTTCATCTGGCGCAACCCCTTGTTATATGATAACCAGGAACACTTACTTTAATGCAGATATATTGTTAATAAAATCCATAAACAAAACGAAAAACAATATACTTTGCTTAATTAACATGTATATATATTGTAAATGTGGAATACTATGTATTGGCACATAATATAGTACTATAGAAAGGAGCATTTTAAACCGAGTGAAAAATGGCTGTAGGAAAGAAAAGACCCAGAAAAATTTATATGCCCGGTGACCTGGGCGATGCAGCGACGAGAAGAAACTATCGGAAATCAGGGCCTGTTATTATTTATAAACAGATGGAGGCGTCTAACGAGATGGGTGAAACAATTTCTTTGTCTGAAATATTACAAATGCCTGATACTAAGGCAAGAGAAGTGATGTTGGAACTGAGCAATATGAGTGATCAAAAACTGGCTGACGAGTGGAATGTACAGACCAGTTTTGTGAGAAAGGTCAGGCGAATTTTGGGTATTCAAAAGGATCACAGCGGTGAAGTGGTAGCCACAACAGAAATATTAAGTGATAAATGGCCGCCAACATACAGACCGCGCAAGAGAACAGTTGAACTACAGAAAACCATGCGTGTGATCGATGAAGAAGGGGTTTCTACCGATACACTATCTATACCGCAGAAAAACAGGGGTTTCAATTTTAGCTTAGAGGGTGTCTTCCCTGCAGATGAGGTTGAAAAGAGGTTGGAGTCGCTGGCGGTGATGGCTGCTTGTTCTTGCAGCAATAAATTATCCATCAAGATCAACATAGAGGAGATTATCTCCCCTGAAGAAGAAAGTTCTGTTCTATAGGAAAAAACTATAGAAAAAATGTTGTCGTTAATAAATAATGCCGGTTTTTTATGAACCGGCTTTTTAATTATATGTTTTTCTTATTTTACTTACCTGTACCTATGAACAACAAAAAGCACAGGAGGGAGATGCTCCTGATTAAGGATATCTATGCAAAAAACCCTATATTTTTTCGAGTTGATCTCTGACAAAAAAACTTTAACAGAATTATATTCCTCAATTGCTCCCGGATGCCCACGATAGCTCACCACAGTGATGATCCCATTTGTTGTTAAGAGAGGCAACGCCGCTTTAAGTGCTTGGATCGTTGTTTCCGGTTTTGTGATCAGTGTATGGTCACCTCTGGGCAGATAGCCTAAATTGAACATTACTGCCTTAACTGTACTGTTTGAGAGATATGTACCCAAATGGCTGTGGCTGTCGTGAAATAGATATACTCTGTCCAGCAGACCTGCTTCAATCAATAACTTTTTAGTATTATTAAGTGCAGACTGTTGGATATCAAAACCATAAACTTTTCCTTCTGACCCTACACATTCTGCTAAAAATAATGTGTCAAAGCCATTACCCACAGTGGCATCGACACAAATATCCCCGTGAGATACATGCTGTTTTACAAACCACTTAGCCCAGCTAACAAGTCTCTGAGGTAAAATCTCTATTTTCTCCATGTTCTTCATTATCTCCACCTTCTTTCATCCATTATAACCTAAAATACATTGTACCCAACTCCATTTTCTGTTCATCAGGTGAGCCGTTTTCTCAGTCTCTGAAAAATTGTGGAAAAGATAAGGAAACTGCTGGTGTAATATAAGCGCAAATTTATGGTTGACAGTTCAGCCATAATCTGATAAATACTTATAAGGGAAGTAATAAGCAGGATATTATTTAACTACGGCGAATATAATGTAAGAGGTATAATTGAATAAACTGTAGGAGAGGGTGATAGGACGGTAGAATGGAAGGATGGCAGCTCTTATTTTTTTGTCTGAGAGCTGTCACAAAGTTATTTTTATTCAGAGTAGGACGGAAGGAGTGACCCTTTATGCCTATCACAGAAATGCTTACCCGCAATGCTGAAAATTTCCCTGATGAAGTCAGTTTAATAGAACGAGAACCGGCAGTAGGTTTGCGTAGAGAGATAACCTGGTTGGAGTTTGAGTATCAGGCCAACCGGTTTGCCAATGCTTTATTAGAGCGCGGCATCAAACAGGGCGACCGTGTTGCTCTTTTGATGATGAATTGTCTTGAATGGCTGCCTATTTATTTTGGAATCCTGAAGACCGGAGCCCTGGCTGTACCATTAAATTTCCGCTACACAGCAGATGAAATCAAGAAGTGTGTTGAAACAGCGGGAGCAAAAATACTTATTTACGGCCCTGAATTTATAGAAAGAATAAATGATATCAAAGATGACCTCAGCTTTGTGGAATCCTTTATCTTTGTGGGTGAAAACTGTCCAGACCATTGTGAAAATTATGAGGACATTCTGTCTGAATCTCCTTCAGCAGCACCAAAGATCAAAATCCACGATACTGATGATGCAGCCCTTTACTTTACATCAGGAACCACCGGTACCCCAAAACCGATTCTCCTGACCCATGCCAACCTGGTATCAGCATGTATCACTGAGCAAGACCATCACAAGCAGTGCCATGAAGACTGCTTTCTGTGCATTCCCCCACTATACCATACCGGGGCTAAGATGCACTGGTTCGGCAGTCTGATTGTTGGTGGGAAGGCTGTGCTGCTGCGTGGTGTAAAGCCCAACTGGATACTGGAAGCTGTTTCTGAAGAAAAAGTAACAATTGTTTGGCTTCTGGTGCCCTGGGCCCAGGATATCCTTGATGCCATAGAAAGCAAAGAAGTTAATTTAAAAGATTACTGTTTAGAACAGTGGCGTTTAATGCATATCGGAGCGCAACCTGTGCCTCCCAGCCTGATTATCAGGTGGAAAAAATATTTCCCCAAGCATTTGTATGATACCAATTACGGTTTAAGCGAGTCCACAGGGCCTGGTTGCGTGCACCTTGGCATTGAAAATATTCATAAAGTAGGGGCTATTGGTAAGCCAGGTTTCAATTGGGAAATAAAGATTGTTGATGACCAGGGTAAACCGGTTCCCAGAGGAAAGGTTGGAGAGCTGATCGTCAAGGGACCTGGTGTGATGAAGTGCTATTACAATAACCCAGAAGCCACTGCAAAGGTGCTTAGGGATGGGTGGTTGTTTACCGGAGATATGGCGCGACAGGATGAGGATGGTTTTGTTTACCTGGTGGACCGCAAGAAGGATATTGTGATCATGGGTGGGGAGAATATCTTCCCAGTAGAAATAGAGGATTTCCTGCGGTCTCATAAAGATATCAAAGACGCAGCTGTGATAGGTATGCCGGACCGCCGCTTAGGGGAAATACCTATTGCCATTGTGGAAGTCAAACCTGGGAGCGGCCTGACAGAAGACATGATAATCGAGTTTTGTGAAGATTTGCCCAGGTACAAACGACCCCGTAAAATAATATTTGATAAGGTTCCACGCAACCCTACAGGCAAGATTGAAAAGCCGAAACTGCGGGAACGGTACTGTGGTGACAGGATCGCTCAGGTTGTTTAGCTAACAAAAAACAAGAGCAAGAATTTATCAAAAGAAGCCCAAATTAGGGTTTCTTTTTTATGCAATTGATAAATTAAATCCTATGTATCGAAAAAACCAGGAAGTTCTATATCCCTGGTTTTTTCTGTTTATTGTCATCTATGCTGCATAGCAATCAGAGTGATCAAATCAGAGATTACAATCTTAAGAAATTATTAAGAATTAAGATAAGGTTTCCTTAAAACTTTATTTTTATACTGTAAACAGCAACAGGCAGGAAACAAGCATGGAGCATGAACAACTCTTTGAGAGATAGGTGGTCAAGCAGTGCGGAATAAAAACACAATAGCTAAAAAACTGATACCGGCTGTACTGGTCATGATTGTTGTGATTATTATGATCGAACTTTTTCATCGCCCTGATGTTCTGTTCATCGTTGAAAATACTTGGCAGCAAAAGAGTTTATCTGCTGAAATGAAAAAGGTCAATTTTAATAAGAATATTTTAAAACCGGTAGCTGTTTTGGATATAAAAAAGGGCAAAACAGCTGTCATTTACAACAGCACACTCAGCTTAGTCAATGCTGAATACCCAATTGGAGAAGAATTGGTATTTAAACTGGTTGATTATAAGGATACCGGCGTTCTCATGGATGAGTCCGTAGTTGATAATTATGCTAAATTAAGCGCTGAAGTGGAAAAACATACAGGGGATCATCTGTTTGTCATGTCCCACTATAGAAACGATCAGGTTCAAAAGGCTCTCTATGAACAAGATAAAACAAAAGCTGCTTTACCAGGTGCTAGTGAACATCAAACAGGTTTAGCCTTAGACGTATATGTGTCCAATTATGCAGGAGCAGGTTTTCTTAAATCTTCAGCAGGCCAGTTTGTAAATAAGAACTGCTGGAAATACGGTTTTATTATTCGCTATCCATTATTTAAGAAGCATATAACAGGGATAAGATTTGAACCCTGGCATATTCGCTATGTTGGGCTGCCCCATTCTGAAATAATTTATAAAAAAGGATTAACACTTGAGGAGTATATCAAAGGGCTCGAGCTTGGCAGTTACTATAAATTCAAAAACTATTATATAAGCCGGCAACAGGGAGAGAGCCTTCTGATCCCATCTAATTTCACAGGTATTGTAGTTTCACCTGATAATACCGGCTGTTACATAATAACAGGACGAATTACATAACTTCTGTCTGATGTTGTGGGTTTGTGCTGCTATATTGAAGGAATTCCTGTGTTTAGCTTCGTATTAAGCATAATAGGGGCAATATATAACTCTATAAGGAGAAAAAAATGCCGAAAGAAAATATTTTAATCATTGAAGATGAAAAAGAGATAGCGGATCTCATCGAAATTTATCTGGTTAATGAGGGCTATGAGGTTTATAAAGCCTATAGCGGGGAAGAGGGGCTGAAGGTTTTAGCAGAACAACAAATTCAATTGGTGATCTTAGATATCATGATGCCAGGGATTGACGGCTTAGAGGTTTGCCGGATAATCCGCAGAGACAAAAATATTCCTATTTTGATGCTCAGTGCCAAATCAGAAGACATGGATAAGATTCTGGGTTTGAGCACAGGAGCTGATGATTATTTAACCAAACCCTTCAATCCACTGGAACTGCTGGCCAGAGTAAAATCTCAGCTAAGGCGCTACCTTTATTTAAACCCCAACTATAAACAAAACAATGCTGAGCGGGAAGATATAATAACCATCGATAGCTTGGTAATTAACAAAAGCAAACACACTGTTAGTGTTAATGACCGGGAGGTTAAGCTAACTCCGACAGAGTTTCAGATCCTCCTGCTGCTGGCCGGTCATCGCAAGAGGGTGTTCAGTGCAGAGGAAATCTTTGAACGCATCTGGGATGAGCCATGTTATGAATCCAGAAACACTGTGATGGTTCATATCAGGAACATTAGGGAAAAGATTGAGGATAACCCGAGGGAGCCTCGTTTTATTAAAACTGTTTGGGGAGTAGGTTATAAAATTGAATAATAGTCTCAGATGGAAGATGATCCTATATTTCATAACAAGTATTTTGTTAGCAGCAATAGGAGTTTTTGTGCTGCTGTTAGTGGCATTATTCTTGGCATCAGTCAGCGTTTTTTTTACAGGTGTACTAGATATCCTCAGGTTGATCCCAGGAGAAATACCCACCATGATCATAACAGGATGTTTTCTCTTTTTATTTTTCTTTTTTATGTTAAGTAAAGGGAGTATCCGCTACCTGGAAGAGATATCCGGCACACTGGGAAAGATAGCAGAAGGAAACTTTGATATTCAAATACCCAAGCGTTCAAATGACGAATTAGGATTGCTGGCAGAAAATATAAACCAAATGACACGTAAACTAAAACAGTCAATTGAAGAGGAAAGAAATGCTGAACTGACAAAAAATGAATTGGTCACGAATGTATCACATGATCTGCGCACCCCACTTACTTCTATTCTGGGTTATTTAGAGTTGATCGACAGCGACCAGTACAAGGATGAAGTGGAACTACGCTATTATGTGAATATCGCTTATCATAAATCCCAGCGTCTGAAAAAACTGATCGATGATCTTTTCGAGTTCACCCGGGTGAGTTACGGAGGAATGAAGCCTAAAGTTGAGCTGATCGATTTGGGTGAACTGATGGAACAGCTGGCTGAAGAATTTGTGCCCCTTTTTCGGGAGGCAGGGATGGAGTACCGCTTATCTGTACCCAGGGAAAGAATTATGGTTATGGCAGATGGAGATCTAATAGCAAGGGTATTTGATAACTTGATCACCAATAGTATCCGCTATGGAAAAGAGGGTAAATTTATAGATCTGGAACTGACCAAAGATAGTAAGTGGGCTGTTGCCCGGGTGGCAAATTACGGGGAACCTATCCCTGAGGGGGATCTGCCCTACCTTTTCGAGCGCTTTTACCGAGTGGAAAAGTCTCGTTCTGGAGAAACCGGTGGAACAGGTCTTGGACTTGCCATTGCCAAAAGCATTGTAGATCTTCATCAGGGGCGGATCACTGCCTATAATGACCCTGGCAGAATTGTTTTCGAGGTATGTTTACATTTGAGTCAGCCTATTTGAGTACCTTTCTTGTTAAAACTCCTCACCACTTTTAAATAGTCACCATTAATACAATAATTTCTTAAATTTTTACTTTTATTATCATATTTGGTTCCATTTTTGCCATAATTAATATGATTATTTGCAGGAATAATGTCGAACAATTGAGAATGAGAATAAAAAGGAAAAACTTTAGAGGTGCATATTATGAACAGAACCCTGGGGTTTTTTGTTCTTGTTGTAACTTTTATGCTGCTGCTCTTTCTTAGTTTGGACCAACCTTATATAACAGATACCATACCGGATACTGATATTATCGCAGAAGTAGATAATCAGACTGATAACGTAACTGAGCAAGAAGATATTAATCAGCAGGATGATGAAGAAACACAATCTACAGACAATGAAGAAATAGATAATGATTCCAATTCTGAGAGCCAAAACAATGGTATATGTGCTGGTTCATCCAAAATTTATACGATTTTAGGCGAATCAGGCAATTTAACAACTGAGCAGATGGACAGCGTAAAAAAGTGGAGAAGTGAGATTATTAAATATGCAGAAGAAGACCCCAGTCAAATATTTATTAATGGTTTCACCAGCGAAAAAATGATCTGTTTGACCTTTAATGATGGGCCTGATGACCAGGTCACACCGCAGGTGCTTGATATTTTGAATAAGCACCATGTCAAAGCCAGTTTTTTCTTCACAGGAAGTAAATTAGAGCAAAACCCTGAGGTTGTGAAAAGGGCCTACCATGACGGACACCTGGTATTAAGTCATAGCTGGAGTCAGCAGCAGCTAATATCATTATCTCAGCAGGAGATCAGAAAAGAAATTCAAATGACTGAAGATAAAATATATAAGTTGATCGGAGAAAGACCTTCACTTATCAGGCCACCGGCCGGATACATAAATAAGAATGCTGCAGCTGTTATCAAGAATAAAGGGTACAAGATTGCATTATGGTCCATTGATACTATGGATTGGACACAAACTGACAAAAGCAGTATTGTCAAAAATGTTACTGAGCACATCAGGCCGGGAGATATTATACTTATGCATTGTGACAGTACTAATACAGAAACGGTAAAAGCCCTGCCAGAGATAATTACCAAGCTGCGTCAAAAGGGCTATCAGTTTGTTGATCTGTCTGAAATGCTGCAGATTAACCCCTATAGATGATGTAAAGAGGCATTTATTATGCAGTGCAATAACAAATTAAAAAAATCGTATTCGTAATCCTAGTTATTTTAACTGTTGCACTTGATGCAGTTATGATGGGTGTTGACTACTGGAGAATATGTACACATAACAAGCCGTTGTTTGCTATTTGTGTCCTAGACGAGGATATTAGCAAGAGATTTGCAGAATATAAGACCATAATTATTGTGTTATGGTCTTATTGTTTTATATAGAATTTATTATTAATATAAGAGACAACTTCTTATATATTAGGGGTTGTCGGATGAGCTTAAATGTTTTATAATAATACCTGTTTTTATTATAAAAAATCAATTGAAGGTGTTATTATAAAACTTTTTTATTTCTACTACAATTACATCACTTAGCAAACAACAGGCAACCTACTGCAAACGCCAGTTGTATTGATTTAGTTCATAATCCTCATAGGGCAGTGATCCTGCTATCCCCATTATTTTGAACATTCTTTAAACTGGTTCCAGATCGGTGCCGCAACTTAAAACGGCTGTTTTGTTGTGGGCCGGGTGTATTGCATTTCGAGATTAACTGAAAGAGGGGGGATAAACAGGAAAAGTTTTTAACGAGATTAACGAGACGGTAAAAAATAATCAATTAGGAGGTCACTGGAGATGAAAAGATTTTCAGTTATAACTGTTTTATTGTTAGGGCTAATGATCTGTTTGATGGGGTGTGGTAATGACACCAGTTCAACTGATGCGGAACTAAGCACCCTAGAAAAAATTAAGAAGCAAGGGTATGTGACTGTTGGTTTTGCAAACGAAGCACCTTATGCATATGCCACTCCTGATGGTAAACTTACGGGGTTGAATGTGGAAATAGCACGTGAAGTGTTCAAAAACATGGGTATACCCGAGATGGACGGCGTACTAACCGAATTTGGTTCTCTTATTCCAGGACTTAAAGCAGGCCGTTTTGATGTTATCACTGCAGGTATGTATATAACACCAGAGCGAGCTGAAGAGGTTGATTTTGCAGATCCTGAGTATCAGATTGGTGGAGCATTAGCAGTGAAAGCAGGCAATCCGCTTGATCTGCACAGTTATGAAGATATTGCTGCAAACCCCGATGTTAAAGTAGCTACTATGGCAGGTGGTCAGGAATACGACTGGCTACTGGCAGCAGGCGTATCTAAAGACCAAATTGAAACAGTTTCTGATCAACCTTCAGTAATTTCTGCACTACAAGCAGGCCGGGTTGATTGTGGAACTATGACTGGCCCTGCGATGGATACTTTAATTGAAAATGCAAATGACCCAACAATCGAAAGAGTTATGGATTTTAAGATATCAGTGATTGATGGTAAAAAACAAGCGGGATATGGTTCATCTGCTTTTAGAAAAGAAGATGATGACTTACGTGAGGCATATAATGCTGAACTGAAAAAATTGAAAGAATCAGGCAGAGTAGCCGAAATTCATAAGGAGTTTGGTTTTACTGAATCAGAATATGCTGGTCCTGAAGTGACCTTTGAAGATGCATTAAACGTATGGTAATAACCGTAAGAAAACCCGGAGGTATTCTGTAATAGAGTGCCTCCGGGATAAAAAACAAGTGTAAGTGAAGACAAGGAGAGGGGGTTAATATAATTCATACCCTAGAATTGGTGCCGTTTTTACTAAAAGGAGTTGTTGTAACAATTGAATTAACCGTAATGGCAGCAATTTTAGCTTTTATTATGGCATTTATAGCGGGATTTGCCAGATTATCTAAATTTGCAATTGTTCGTGGAATAACTCAGATATATGTAGAAATATTTCGCGGTACTTCACTTTTAGTCCAGTTATTTTGGGTATATTTTGTGCTTCCGTTTTTCGGAATAGAATTATCTGCAATGATGACAGGGGTACTTGTTTTGGGTCTAAACTATGGTGCATATGCCTCAGAAGTAATACGCAGTTCTATCCTTGCTATCCCAAAAGGTCAAACTGAGGCGGGTATTGCGCTTAATATGTCTCCGAGTTTAATTATGAAAAGGGTTATCCTGCCGCAGGCAATGCTGATTATGCTGCCTCCTTTGGGTAATTACCTGATAGAACTGATAAAGAGTACTGCATTGGTTTCGCTGATTACGCTCCATGATTTAATGTTTTGTGGAACGATGATCAATAATGTAACAATGCGAACAATCGAAGTCTACAGCCTGGTACTGATCATATATTTTTTATTGGCCTACCCGCTTACGCTGGCAATAAGAAGGCTGGAAAAAAAACTATCCGCGGGGAGGTTATAAGAGATGTGGGATTGGGAATTCACAATATCGATTTTACCACTGCTGTTTGAAGGACTTAAAATAACACTGATTGCTACATTTTTAGCCTTTGGTTTTGCTGTGGTGATGGGGCTGCTGTTAGCTATAGCCAGGCGTTCATCAGTAAAGATTTTGTCATTACCTGTTAAAGCATTTATTGAATTTGTCAGAAGCACACCACCTCTGGCGCAATTGTTTTTCATTTTCTATGTGTTTCCTAAATTTGGGTTGGTTTTAACACCACTTGTCGCAGGGGTATTAGGACTCGGTTTGCATTACAGCACTTACCTGTCTGAGGTTTATCGATCCGGTATTGACAGTATACCACGCGGGCAGTGGGAGGCCGCAAAGGCGTTAAACTTTTCCAAAGCGCGCACCTGGATTAGTATCATTATCCCACAGGCAGTACCACCCATTATTCCGGTAATGGGAAATTACCTCATAGGTATGTTCAAGGATACACCACTGCTATCTGCCATTACTCTAGTGGAAGTGCTGCAAACTGCTAAAATCATTGGTGCTCAGTCATTCAGATACCTTGAGCCAATAACAATGGTAGGGGTTATCTTCCTTATTCTCAGTTATGTTTCTTCATTAGGAGTGCAGTGGCTTGAACTTCGCTTAAATCAACGATAATGATTGCTGCTGGGTATACAATTAGCATTTATGGAGAGGAGGGAAATGATGTCAGAGATTGTAACAAAAACTAGTAACAAGGGCATCCAGAATTCTGAACCAATAGTGCGATATCAAAAAGTGAGTAAATCTTTTGGTGATATAGAGGTTATTAAGGAGCTTGATTTAGATGTAGCTCCTGCAGAAAAAATAGGGATAATTGGGCCAAGCGGTTCAGGCAAGACTACTTTAATTCGCATGCTGATGACACTGGAGAAGCCTACTTCCGGAACTATAGAAGTGGACGGGGAACTATTGTGGCATAAAAGAGTCAATGGTAACCTAGTGTCTGCTGATGAAAAACACCTGCGCAAAGTACGCAGCAAAGTGGGGATGATATTTCAGCAGTTCAATCTTTTTCCTCATATGACAGTGCTGCGTAATGTAACAGAAGCTCCGATTCATGTCCTTGGCCTTTCCAGGGAAGAAGCTGAAGAACGTGCCATCACAATGTTAGAAAAGGTGGGACTAAAGGATAAACTGGATCATTACCCAAGGCAATTATCAGGTGGACAGCAGCAGAGAGTAGCCATTGCTAGAGCATTAGTTATGAATCCTAAAATAATGCTGTTTGATGAAGTTACTTCAGCATTGGATCCAGAGCTGGTTGAAGAAGTATTAGCAGTTATTAAAGAGATTGCGCTGGAAGGAAATATGACCATGCTGTTAGTCACCCATGAGATGCAGTTTGCTCGTGAAATTGCTGACAGAATCGTTTTTATAAATGGTGGCACTATTATCGAACAGGGACCACCAGAGGAGATATTCGAGAATCCCAAACATGAAAGGACCCAAAATTTCCTACGCCGTTTTAACAAGAAAAACTAGAAAAAAGCCTCCCAAAAGGGAGGTTTTTTATAAATGTTGCTTTCTAAGGTAAAAGGGTTTAGATTAATGTTAAGCTTAACAAAAATGAGGGATATTGATGACAGTGCTAATCATAGGTGGGGGAGCATCGGGTCTGGTTGCGGCTATCACAGCCAGAAGATTGGGAGCTCAAGTGACCATTTTGGAGAAAAACCCCCGCTTGGGAAAAAAGATACTGGTTACAGGAAACGGGCGCTGCAACCTGACCAACCTCAACACCTGTCCTGGCTGTTATTATGGGGCGACCCCGGAGTTTGTGGAGAGCATTTTATCACAGTTTAATGCTAAAAAAACCATCGGGTTTTTTGAAAAATTGGGTATCGCCCACAAGGTTGAGGATGAGGGAAAGGTATTCCCAATGTCAGATCAGGCTTCCAGTGTGCTTGATGTTCTGAGATATGAGGTTGAACGAACAGGTATCGATGTTATCTACAATGCCAGAGTGAAAGAAATCAAAAAAAGAAATAACATCTTTGAGTTGGAGTTGGCTGAAAGCACAGATTCCGGCAAGCAAACAATTAAAGGGGATAGGGTCATACTGGCTGCCGGCGGAAAAGCGATGCCTGTGACTGGGTCTGATGGTGATGGTTTTTTGCTGGCCAAAAAGCTTGGTCACACCATTAAGGAAGTATACCCGGCATTGGTTCCCTTAAAACTGGAGGGGGACTTTTTTAAACGTATAGCAGGTGTAAAGGTTTTAGGCACTGCAGAACTTTTTGATGGTTCTAAATCTATTGCTAAGTATAGAGGGGATATTTTGTTTACCAATTATGGTGTTTCAGGCCCTCCTATCCTGCAGCTCAGCGGGAAGGCCGGAGAGTTGATGCAGACAAAACGCAAGGCTCAGCTTAGGGTGATACTGATAGATAGCATGTCCAGGGAGAGCCTGAATGGAATGTTGACCCGAAGATTTCACAATGCTGTGGGTAAGACCATTGAGTTCAGCCTGGTAGGCATGATCAATAAAAGATTGATCCCGGTGCTGTTGAAAGAAGCGGGTATTAAAAACCCGAAAGCTGATGTGGAAACCCTGACAACTGGGGAGCAAGAAAAAATCCTGGATATACTGACCGATTGGAGATTTACCATAACAGGAACCACATCCTGGCCTAATGCACAGGTTACCGCAGGGGGGGTGGATACCTGGGAGGTGGAAAAAGACACATTGGAATCGAAAATAATTAAGGGCCTCTATTTTGCCGGAGAGGTGTTAGATGTTTACGGAGCTTGTGGAGGCTATAATCTTCAATGGGCCTGGTCATCAGGTTTTGTTGCCGGCAAGCAGGCTGCAATCAGCAAAAAAGGCACTGATTAAGTGCCTTCTATAAAATCAACCAGCATGTTTTTCATTTTGTTGTAATCTTCGATAACAATTCTATTGCCCTGAAGATAGGCGATTTCAGGTTTTCGGGGCAGCTCAGCTGCTTCTTTAGGTGCACAGCCGATATACTGTGCTATGCGTAATTGAGTTGGATTCAGGTTAAGGGCTATGATATACGCTTTATTATTTCCTGCGCTGCCGGCGTGAACCAAACCGCCGAGAGTACCCCAGACGATCACATTTCCCTCAGCGGTCACTTCTGCTCCTGGGTGTACATCACCGATGAGAACGATGCTGCCCGGGTGGGAAAGTGTTTGCCCTGATCTGATGGTTCGTTGAACCATTAGTGCATCACTTTGGACATTCTCCTGGGAGGGTACCAACAGCTTTTTAGACTCGCTGGGTTTACGGCCATTAGAGCCATTTAGAATAATCTCTTTAATTTTAATGTTTTTAGTGGATAATATTTCTTCTAAAGAATCCAGTTCGGCAGGGGAGAGAGCTTCCCTCTGACCAATATCGATATTAACTACCGCACCTTTAAAAAAGTTTAAATGAGACAGTTTGGATTTCAAGTGGTTTAGCAATTTTTGAAAATCCGGTTCTCTGTCATTAAGGATTAAGGTAACTCCATCACGATATCCTTTGAAAGTTATTAACTCGTCCATTAGAATTCATCCTTAATTTATTATCATGAACTACTATTACATAATACGACAATGATTTATAAAAACCTTTCTTTTTATATCCGATAATTGTGAAGCACTGTTATTATCCCATTATAAAGGATGAGGCTGCAAAGATGATTTATTATGTTTATATACTGAGATGTGGAGATGGTAGCTTTTATACAGGCTGGACCAATGATCTGAAAAAAAGGTTAACGGCTCACCAAGAGGGTAGGGGAGCTAAATACACACGTGGCAGGGGTCCATTGCAATTGGTTTATACTGAAGAATTTGACAATAAAAGCGAAGCAATAAAAAGGGAGTATCATATTAAAAAAATGAGTCGAAAGGAAAAAGAAACACTGATTGACAGCTGACAGATGCCAAGCAGCTATTAATGATCCCGTATCATTTAAAGCTGATCGGTTAGGATCAAATGATGTTTTTTACATAGGCATAGTAAAACCTTTGCCAGATACCTCCGCAGTATCTGATATAAACATAAAGGCATTGGGGTCCAAAGCCAATACTATGTCTTTCAACTTGGGGATCTCATAGTTGTTCACTACACAGTTGATAACCATTTTGTGTTCTCCGGTATAGCCGCCTTTCCCTTCTAAAAGGGTAACACCCCTATGGAGTTTTTCCAAGATTTCTGCTGCTATTTCATGATTTTTATTAGATATAACTGTTACTGTTTTATAATCACTTAATCCCTTGATAACCTTATCAGTCACAGCTCCCAACACCCACATGCTGACAATAGTATAAAGGGCGATCTTCAGCTCAAAGAGAAATAAAGACAAGAGAATAACAAAAACATTAAAATAAAAGAAACAGGCCCCAATTGAGATATTCCATTTTTTCTTGACTATCATGGCTATGATATCAGAACCACCTAATGAGGCCCCGGACCTTAAAATAATACCACCGCCTATACCGCTGATAACACCTGAAAAAACCGCAGCCAGGAAGAGATCCAGTTCAGGAACAGGCAAATAGGGTTCTGTAAGCGGCAGAGCAGCTGTCAAAATCAGTGTTCCAATGAGACTATATAGAATAAAACTTAGATTTAATTCCCTTAAACCAAGGATAAACACCGGGATATTTAAGATTAAGATACCAATTGGCAGCGGTATATTGAACAGATACTTTCCAATGAGCGCGATACCGGAAAGCCCACCGGACAGTAGTCCATGAGGTACAACCAGTACATTATATGCTACTGCCATAAGTACTGAGCCGATGATAATGGGGAGTATCTTTTTTATGAACTGTAATATGCTATTTAATATTTTGCTTGGATTGATTTTGAGTTTTGTTGACACTGTTTCTACCTCTCCTAGATTAAGCATGCAACAATTATACCCCATAAAAGAATAGTGTCAATGAGAACTATTCCTTTTTGGGGGAGGGGGTCCAAAATACTGATAATACTGGCATTCGATCCTGCCGTTGTAGAGCTTACGCCTGCGATCAGCTCTTCGCCCGAAAAGCCTTTCAAAATCCCGATGAGAAGTGAGTATATAGAAGGACCAGCTATCCAGAGTTTTAAAGACCTGGCCCATCAGACGGTAAAGATTCTCCACTTCTTTGATTTCCTCCAGACGCTCACCATAAGGTGGATTGCAGATCAAACAGCCGTATTTCCTTTTGGTACGCAGATCAGCCACATCCATCTGCTGAAAAGAGATATGGTCGCCGACTCCAGCCAGTTTGGCATGGTAGCGAGCAATGCTCATCACTTTGTTATTTATATCAGTTCCCCTGATATTTAATTTAATGTCTCGACGGATCAGATCCTCAGCTTCCTCCCGGGCCTCATCCCATAAACGCTTTTGGATATTTGGCCAGCTCTCTGCAGCAAACCCTCTATTAAGACCTGGGGCAGCATTAACTCCGATCAAAGCAGCTTCTATAGGTATTGTTCCCGAACCGCAGAAGGGATCCAGCAGTATCCGATCAGGATTCCAGTAACTGAGATTGATCATGGCAGCAGCCAGTGTCTCCTTTAAAGGAGCAGCTGTGCTGAGTTTGCGGTAACCGCGCTTATGAAGACCAGCACCACTGCTATCAATAGTCAGAGTAGCCACATCTTTGAGCAGTGACACCTCTATGGTATAGCGGGGTCCTGTTTCCTCAAACCAATTCCTGTGGTACTTTTTTTTCATACTCTCCACAATCGCTTTTTTGACTATAGCCTGGCAGTCAGAAACGCTGAAGAGTTTAGATTTAACCGATTTTCCCTCAACAGGGAAGTTAGCGTTTTCAGGCAGCCAGTCAGACCAGGGCAGTGCCCTGGTTTTTTCGAATAGTTCATCAAAGGTCAGTGCTGTAAACTCACCGACACGGATCAGGACCCGGTCCGCAGAACGCAGCCAGAGATTAGAACGGCAGATGGCCATCTCATCTCCTTGAAAGATCACTCTGGCGTTTTCCACATCAGCTTCATATCCCAGCTCCCGGACCTCCCGGGCTACCACAGCTTCCAATCCGAATGTTGCTGTAGCTATAAGATCGATTTTTGTCATGATCATCCACCTGCTTCCTATTATGGCAGAGGATCTATGGCTTATGCAACTCATTGCGGCAATTATTACCCTGGAGAAAACATAAAATAAAAAAGAAAGTAAAAAACAATATGTCATTTAATCTTATATATATGCTAAACCGCAGGAAATATAGCGAATATTATCTGATATAATTAATGTGTATCCACAGGAGGGATAAAGATGTGGGATATTGTTGCCATGATCAGTTTCCTAGCTTTCATTATTGCACTTATCGGAACAGGGGTTTCCGCTATTAAACGTAGATCTGTATGGAAAAAGTGGTTGGCTGCTGTAGGTGTGGCTTTTGTACTTTTTATTGTAGGTGCAGTTAACGCTCCTCCCAGTGAAAACATACAGCCGCCTCAAACTGTGGCTGGAGAGCAGGGGGAAAGTGCAGATACTAACAAAAGCAAGGATGTAACAAATAGTAATAGCAATTCATCTGAACACAGCCTTCCAGCGGAATCAGAAGAAAATGAAGAAATTGCTCAACAAGGTGTATCCGGGCAATTAAAGGCTCATTTTCTGGATGTTGGCCAGGGTGATTCTATTCTAATCCAGCTTCCCAATGGACAGAACATGCTTATCGATGCAGGAACCAGTGAGGCTGGGGGATCTGTTGTTTCCTATTTGAAAGAACAGGGTATTAATAAAATCAATTACCTGGTGGCTACCCACCCCCATGCAGACCATGTAGGGGGTATGATAGCTGTTGTTCAGTCACTGGCGATTGACAGGGTCTATATGCCTCGTGTCAGCCATACCACAAAGATCTTTGAAAACTTATTAGAAACAATTAAAGCAAAAGGATTAAAAATTAACAAGGCAGAAGCTGGAGTCACTATTATTAATCAGGAAGGCATAAAAGCAGGTTTCATAGCACCCTGTGGTTCAGGTTATGAACGTCCTAACAACTATTCAGCAGTAGTTAAGGTGCAGTATGGAAATACTGCATTTTTGCTGACCGGTGATGCTGAATCTGTCTCTGAACAGGAGATGATTGCCAGCGGTACAAACCTCAAGGCCGATGTGTTGAAAGTAGGCCACCACGGCAGCAAAAGTTCCACAACACAGGCATTTCTGTCCTCGGTTTCTCCAAAATATGCTGTTATTTCATGCGGTGCAGGCAATAGCTATGGGCACCCCCACCAGGCAATCCTGGATAGATTGAAAAAAGCCGGTGTGCAGACCTACAGAACAGATATACAAGGAACAGTTATTATTACTTCTGATGGAAAAACCCTTACAATCAAGACATTGGGCAGCACACAAAAAGTTAGAGCCCCTGATACCAAAACCAAGATCAGCACTAACACCAAAAGCAGTAGCAATAAAACTGTCAGCCCTGGGCCAGCACCTGATCCACCGGCTGACAGCGCTTACATTGGAAATAACAATACAAAAAAATTTCACAGGCCAACATGCTCTACACTTCCTGCTGAAAAAAATCGGGTCTATTTCCAAAGCAGAGATGAAGCTGCAGCTGCTGGCTATGTACCCTGTAAGAGATGCGATCCTTGAAGCAACTCTTCCGGTTTTTAGCTGCAATTTAAGGTTTTGTCTCTCTTAATATCAGACAGCATAAAACATGTATAAGGTAAGTGAATGGAGGTTTTAGTATGCAAAAAATTTATAAGAACCTGACCGATCTGATCGGTAAAACCCCGCTCCTGGAGCTGTCAAACTACAACAAGAAAAATGCATTGAAAGCAACACTTGTTGCCAAGCTTGAATATTTCAATCCTGCAGGAAGCGTCAAGGACAGAATCGCAAAAGCCATGATCGATGATGCCGAGGCAAAAGGTCTTTTAAAGCCCGATTCAGTCATTATTGAACCAACCAGCGGCAACACCGGAATCGGGCTGGCATCTGTCGCCGCGGCACGGGGCTATCGCGTTATCCTTACCATGCCTGAAACAATGAGCATCGAACGTAGAAATCTGTTGAAAGCATATGGTGCCGAGCTTGTGCTGACTGAGGGATCCCTGGGCATGAAGGGAGCTATTGCCAAAGCTGAGGAACTGGCCAATCAGATTCCGAATTCGTTCATTCCTGGTCAGTTTGTAAACCCTGCAAATCCAGAGATACACAGATTGACGACAGGGCCCGAAATCTGGGAGGACACCGATGGAAAAGTTGACATTTTTGTATGCGGCGTTGGTACGGGAGGCACATTAACTGGGGTCGGCGAGTTTTTAAAATCAAAGAATCCGAATGTGAAGATCATCGCCGTCGAACCCGCAGGTTCTCCGGTGCTTTCGAAAGGAACTGCCGGTTCCCACGGGATTCAGGGAATTGGTGCAGGGTTTATCCCGAAAGTACTGAATACGAAAATCTATGACCAGGTTATTTCTGTTGAAGATGAAGATGCTTTTATAGCTGGTAAAGAGCTCTCTAAAACAGAAGGACTGCTTGTTGGTATTTCTTCGGGTGCCGCCCTTTGGGCCGCAACTGAAATTGCCAAAAGCCCGGAAAACGCAGACAAGATAATCATTGTGCTACTGCCAGATACAGGTGAACGCTACCTGTCTACTCCTCTTTTTGCAGAGTAAAGAGGTTGGCTAATTAATACATATTGTAAATATAAAACAACAAAAGCAGGAAAATAAGGATAATATGAGCAATTTAATAATATAGTGAACAAAGACTACAGACACCTTCACTTGCAATAATCGAAAAACCATACAAACTATGGGGTAAGGATCAACATCTTATTAGTGACATTGCAGATACTTTGAGTAAATATTGTTGTTGGAGGTGATGCGTTGCGAAAAAAAGCCCTCTATTTTGTGCTTGGATTTCTTTGTTTTATTATTTCACAGCCTTTATTGCGCTTTCCACTGTTAGAGAAGTTAAACCAGAACCCTGATTTTACACTTGCCTATATGGCGAATCCGTTACTCATAGGAGTTTTAATTGCTTTAACTGCCGGTATTTTTGAAGAGGGCTTCCGGTTCTTATTTAAACTCTTTTTCATGAGGCCGGACATGTGTGAGATCAGTCAACCGATTATTTTTGGGCTAGGGCATGGAATATCAGAAGTATGTGTATTACTGCTTCCCTCCATTAACGTGCTTTTGATAACTGGCCAATTACCTCTGGCTTTGATAGAACGAGTATTGGCAGTAACCTTTCATGTGACAGTCACAATTGTGGTGTGGAATGGATTTCAAAGAAATAAGAAAGTACTGTATTTGCTGTTAGCTGTTTTTCTCCATGGATTGCTGGATGCAACAATTCCTATTTTCTCATTTTACAACATTTCGCTTCCTATTCTTTATTGTGTGATTCTTGCAGTTGATCTTTTATTGGTGCTCTATGCTTTCCATTCACGAAAATATTATCTCAGGGAGGAGACTTAATGAAAAAGTTGAAAATCAAGTCTGTCTTTATTTTAGCGCTGTCAATGATCATCTGTTTTGGATTGTTAACCGGCTGTGGACAGGGATTGTCCAATGATTTTGATGAAGCTGAAGTCAAGTCAACCGCGCAAGAGGTGATCACAATGGTTAATGAGAACGATTCTGAAGGCTTGAGAGAAATGTCTACTGCCCAAATGAAATCAGCCCTTACAGATGATGTATTAAATCAGATGTATGAAGCAATTGGTGAAGCCGGAGCTTTCGAACAAGTCGAAGAGATGAAGGTGGCCGGTGCAACTGAAAATGATACAGAGTATGCGGTTGTTGTTGCCAAGGCAAAATATGAAAAAAGGTCCTTCACATATACGATAAGCTTTAACAAGGATATGAAACTTGCAGGTTTTTATTATAAGTAGCATAATCTGCAGTTGTTTAGAAAAGGCTTCCAACTTGGGAGCCTTATTCTATTTTTTAAATGATTGCTAATATCCCATAGATAAACTATAATAACCATGTGTTCGGAGAAGCCACTTAAGATTTTTGGGGTGGTTATATTTTTTTGCTCAAAATGAGGGATGAAGCATGTTCGCTATAAAAACTCTTGCAAAAAAATACCTGTTTAGCGGAAAAGATTTTTACTCTCAGCTGTTGGTTATCGCCTTACCTATTATCATCCAGAACTTTATATCCTCTTCTCTGAACATGGTTGATACTGTTATGATCGGGCGTTTGGGAGAGACTGAAATTGCAGCTGTGGGCCTAGCCAATCAGTTTTTCCTCTTATATAACCTTCTTATCATGGGCATCCACAGCGGGTGTTCAGTGTTTATCGCCCAGTTCTGGGGCAAGGGGGAAAAGGGAGGCATCCGCAAGGTCCTGCTGGTTGGGCTGCTGGCATCTGTGATCATATCTTTTCTCTTTACTGTAATCGCCCTTTTTTACCCTGAAGGGATCATCCATATCTTTACTCATGACCCTCTGGTTATCCGGGAAGGCGCCTCTTATCTTAAAGTTGTAAGTATCAGTTACGTGTTTACTGCTATTAGCTTTGGATTTGCTATAGCTTCACGCAGCATCGGAAATACTGTGCTGCCTATGTTGGTCAGCGCGCTGGCCTTGGGCTGCAACACATTCCTAAATTACGTGCTGATCTTCGGTAATTTCGGTGCACCACAGCTGGGGGTAGTGGGGGCAGCTATAGCCACTGTTGCTGCCCGGATTTTAGAAATGCTGCTTCTCATATCAATAATCTATCATAGAAGTGAAGTTCTCAGAGTTCATTTAGTTGATTTCAGAGGGCTCTCTAGAGCATATGTGGGCAGGATATTTAAAACTGTTCTTCCGGTAATATTAAATGATGGGTGTTGGGCTCTGGCATTTATATTATATTCGGTGGCCTATGGAAGGCTTAGTACCCAGGCTTTTGCCGCTGTTCAGATCACCAATACCATTCAAAACCTATTTTTGGTTGCAGTATTCGGTATAGCTAATGCAGCCTCAGTCATGGTGGGTCATAAGATCGGAGCAGGTAATAGTGAGGATGGAGTCAATTACGCCTGGCGCTTCTCCGCTCTTGCCTGGTTGGGTGGTCTATTGATCGGGGGATTGATGGCAGCAGCTTCACCTGCTGTTCTATCTCTTTTCAATGTTTCAGCAAATGTCTATCAGAGCGCGCTGCGCATTCAGTATGTTACTTCCCTGGCGATGGCAATCCGCGTTTTCAATATTGTACATATTGTGGGGGTACTGCGGGGAGGGGGAGATGTGAACTTTGCTTTGATCGCTGAGGGAATTACAATGTGGTGTATTGGTGTACCACTAGCCTTTATAGGAGCATTTGTGCTTCATCTCTCTGTAGAATGGGTTGTAGCCCTGGTATTGGCTGAGGAAGTAGCTAAGTTTACTGCCATTATGTTCAGGCTGCTATCAAAGCGCTGGATAAAAAATGTGGTTAATGAGATGACTGTGCAAAAAAAGAGTGTTGCGCAGACTGTATAGGTTGACAATAATTCAAAAGAGGGAGAAAAAACCCGAGGCCCCAAGCCTCGGGTTAATTTTAAGGTAAACAGCTTAAGCTAAACGCAAGCGCAGCTTAATTATATAGCACGGCCCACATCGTTTCCTGCACGGATCGCCAAAGCGATGTTGAAAGGCTCATTGCAGTCTCCGATTGTGTAAGTCTCTTTCACCTTAACACCGTCAAGCAAAGATTTGTTGGGCTGCAAGTCAGCAGCATTGATGATCGAGTCTGCGGGGATAACGACCTCAACCCCTTGATCAGTTTCAATTGTAACCTCTCCATCGCCAATCTCTTTAATATTGGAGCTCGGATAGGCTTTTACGCCCAGAGCATAAAGGGCTGTAGTCATAAAGCGGTGGGCGTGATGAGACTGTTGCTTGTTGAGTTCCTCATTGGGGTTCGGTGTTACAATGGTGACCTTCTTTTTGCGCACTGTCAGCCACAAAGCGCAGTCGAAGGCTTGAGCGTTTGAGCCAAATACCACAACATTTTCGCCGGTGTCCGCTCCCATGAATTGGTCATATTCGATAATCGGCACATTACCGCCACTTACCTCCAGCTTGCCAGGCAACGCGCCCACTGCAAGGATCACAACATCGGGGTTTTCGCTGTTAATAAACTCGGTGTCGACTTCCTTTTTCAAAACAACTTCCACACCGTTAATCTCCAACTGCCTGATCAGGTATTTTTTAAGGTCCTCAAGATTTTCGTGGGGGCCTTTGACCATACTTGCAAAGGTTAACTTGCCGCCGAGCACATTATTCTTTTCATAGAGTGTTACTTTGTGACCGCGGGCGGCTGCGATGCGGGCGGCTTCCATACCTGCAGGGCCGCCGCCGATAACCATCACCTTCTTCTGGCTTTTAGCCGGCTCAAGCTCATAGGTCTTCGGACCCTTGTCGGTCATTACCCGCTGGGTCAGGGCGTTAACACGGCAATAACCCATCTGGCGGTTCATCTCGTTTGATCCGATGTGGCAGTGCAGGCAGCGGGTACAGGGGGCAATTTCATCGATGCGCCCCTCTTTCAGTTTATTGACGTATTCAGTGTCAACTGTAAGCGGCCGGTTCATCAGATAAAAGTCGACTTTGCCGTCGGCGAGCGCTTTCTCAAAGAAATCAGGGGCATGGGCCGGATCCATGTAAGTAACGGTACCGCAAGGAATGCTAAGCGCTTCTTTGTAGCGGGCGACTATGTTGATCAGCATACCGGCGCCGCTGTGGTTGGCGATCAACTGTCCTTGAAAGTGCCTTGAGAAATCCCATTGGGTGCCGTATCCGGTTGCACCCTCAAGACCGTTTAAGATAAAGTAAAGGTCGCTGCCGAATTGACAGGGGTGGTTGTCAAGGGGACCTAATCGCAGATGCATCGAATCGCAGCCAGCTGCCTCTATCAATTTGGCAAGGCCGATACCTTCTTCAATAGTCATTGTTCTATTATGTGGTTCGGTGACAGCGTTATCTAATGTAGCCAGGGTGGCGTTGTTGGTAAGGTTGTCGTTTTCTTCAACGCAGTTCATTAAGACTTGAACCACAAAATCTTCGCCGCAGGCTTTTTTGATTTTTTGGATACACTCGGTCACGAAGCGCGCCCGGTTTTCAAGACTGCCTGCACCGTATTCATCAGTGCGTCTGTTGTGGAAACGGGAAAGGAAATGAGCGCCGAGGTTGAAGCCGGCGGCGTTGATCTCAAAAGCAACAAATCCCATTTCCTTTAATTGTTTAGCGATGGCCACATAACGGTCTTGGAGCCCGGCGATGTCTTCGGCAGTCAATTCGGGAATCGGCTTCGGTGCGATTCCATATGTCTGATAACCCAGCTTGGCACCGTATTTGCCGCACTCATTAACTAGTTTCTTGCCGAATTCAATAGCTTCCTTAGGCATTGGGCTGCCATCAACAGGCGGCTCTAATTGGGGAACCCTTTCTACGTAGATTAACTCAACACCGCCCTTAGCAAACTGTACGTAGTACTGAAGAAGTTCATCGGTAAGCCCGGCTAAGTAAGTGGCTGAGCCGGCAGCTGATTTAATCATGCGGTGGTTAAGTTCAATAGGTCCGATTTTCAGAGGTGAAAAGAGTGTCTTGAAATCTGTGGTGTTTTGTCGGTAGTCGTAATCTTGCGGATTGAGGTAAGCCTGTGGGATAAATTCTCTTTCATCTGCTCCAGCTGGTGTCTTTCCACCATTCTTATCCGAAGGCTGTTCTGTTCCGCCACAACCGGTTAACAATCCGCTTGCAGCTACTCCGGCTGTTCCAACAACTGCTCCCTTAAGAAACGTTCTGCGTGAAATGCCCTTTTTTAGTTTCTCATCATTACTCATGAACACCTCTCCTTTCTAATTGTTCTTTGATCACCATATTGAAAAAGCCGCAATGAGGTTGCCTGTCAACCAATTGAATATGTACTGTTGACGGCAACCTTAACTTATGTTTATCTTTTCTCAGTATATCATCAGCTATTGTTTATATATATTGGATAGATCTACGAACATTTTGATAATAAACTGTAGAGCAATCCGATCACACCTAAATTCCTGTATAACTATCCGGGCCACTCCGCCCGGGTCATTCACCTGGCTTTTTTAATTCAAGTACAAACCTCAACTAGCAAAAACTCAAAACACTTTGATGAGTCAGCGGTGATTTATATATAATGCTGTTGTTGTCTGCTGTTGCTTTGTGATATACTTAATCAGAATATAGTCATATTTAGTTATAATTTGTCGATATCAAAAAGATAAAGGATAGCAGCAAAATGACCACTCAAACAGGAGAAACTTTGTATCATATACTACTCAATCTGGTACTAAGGGAGAAAGGGTTAGATGACCTGGCAGCTGCCTTTTCCAGGATTATAGGTTCCACAGTATTTTTACTGGACAGGGAGTTTAATTTGCTTGCGTGTTCAGATGAATCGACTACCCATTTATGTAGGGAGCTTAAAGCTAGGCTGCTGGAAGATCATGTTGATATCCATGATCAGGTAACAATAGTAGAGCTGGACCATGAACGATATCTGTCTTTTTTTTTGCTGCCTATACAGGTTGACACAACAATCTACGGGTATCTTTGCATTTTTGATGACCCCCGAAAACTGCGTACTATAGATGTTACAGCTGTGGAGCAAGCGGCGCTGGTAATGGCATTGGATTTTCAGAAACGCATGGCGGTCGAAGAGATAGAGAGGCGTTATCTAAATGATTTTGTCAGGGATTTATTAGAGGGGCGGATGGAATCTAGGTCCAATGCACTTCATAGGGGAAACATCTACAAGTGGGATCTTACGAAACCGCAAGTGCTCTTTGTCATCAAGCTCGTGACACCTTTGGGGCAAGGAATTTCACACGCCAGTATTCAAGCCAAGATGCACTACCTTCAGAAGCTTGAAAAGGTGATCAGGAATGCAATCAGCACCCACTCCAAAAGATACTTGGTTGCACATCTCGGTGATGTGAATGTGATGCTTCTGATCCCTAAATCAGAGACAACAGCATCGATCAAAGAGGAGTCCATACAGGTTGCCAGGCACCTAATTCCCCAATTACAGAAAGTCATAGAAAACCAGGACATGGTGGTTAAAATAGGCATATCCAGGGTCTGTTATGATTTTTTTGAACTGCCTACAGCTTTTCATGAAGCTGTTGAAAGCATACAAATGAACGTGCAGATGGATTCATCTCATGAGATTGTACATTATGATGACCTTGGGATAAACAGGCTTCTTTTACGAATAACCGACACAGAAGAACTGGAAAATTATTGTGAAGAGCATTTAGGTGAACTGATCAGGTATGATGAAGAACATGAGACCAGTCTGCTAAAAACCTTGAGTGTAGTGATCGAGACCGATGGTAATTTGAAGGATGCGGCTGATAAATTGTTTATCCATTACAATACACTGCGTTACCGGCTGCGCAAAATAAAAGAACTGTCAGGGATAGATTTCACTTCGTGGAAGAAAGTAGCGAGGGTAGTATTGGCTCTTCAGGTGTATCACATTATTCAAGCCAGGAAAAAGGGTAAAGAGGCAAAGTGGGCGCCCTTTGTCAAGTCGTGACAAGTTCTGGCCCTCAAGTTTGGTTCTTCCGTATAATGACAACCCCCCACAGAAGATGGTACGATAGCAGTAACAATGAGGAAGGCCCCCTTGGGAGACGAAGTGAACACCACGAGCGGCAAAAATTCCCAACATTTCCCCCCTTAATAATTATATATAGAAAGATATAAAAAAGTCGTCTCCCAAAATTTTTATTTTTTGTTTTATGAGGGAGGGTGGATAGCAGTGGATAACAAAGAATTAGCAACAAAACTTGAGGAAATATCTGAGGAAATTGATATGGTTAAGCGGCGAATTATTAGGATACTTTCAAAACAGAACGACAGCAGCATATTTGATAATGAAAGTGAAGGTCAATGGGCAAATAATAATGAGAGAGGCTTTTTCAGCCTCGATTAAAGTTTTGAGAAATATAACGCAGCGGCTGGAGCACATCTGGCCGTTTTTGTTTTGGAAGCAAAGGGACGTTCTTTTCGCTTCCTTTGCTTCGATAGTTTTCCGTAATTGACAGCATAACCCCTGTTCCGGCACAGCAGTCATAAAAAGGTAATCAAAACGGAAAAAAGAGCACTCAATGACTCGTTTCTTTACAAATCCTTTTCTTGAAAACAAGAGAGGGATTTTTTTATGCCTTAATGGTGGTGTATTAAGTACCGCCGGAAAAACTGCAATGCAGGGGCTAGCATATAAATGTAAATGATGTCACATATGGTAAAACCTTCATATAATACAGTACAGTAGAAAGGAGTGATGTAATATGCATAATGAATCAAACTTTAATCCGGAAGGAGATTCAATGCTCAATCCAGAGTCCAGACCTGACAACTACAATAGAGACGATAATTATGTAACCTACTCTAAAACTATAGAAAAGTGTTTGCCTCTGAGCTGTTTTTGTGAAAGGGGAGAGCTCATTAAAAATGGGGGATTTGAGATCCCCAGCGTTGTCCCTGGCCAGGTCTTTTCCGACTGGAGTTTGGGGTTGAGCTCTGAAGGTATAAATATGTCATCGACTACTGACAACGTTTATGAAGGAAACAGCGCTGCAAGCATTCAAACCACAATTACACCAACAGCAGAATCAAGGCGCTTGCAACTGCGCCAAAACGTGATTGTGACACCCGGATGTTTGTATGGGTTAAAATTCGCTGAAAGACTTGTGGCTTTAGGTGAGACCGGTACTGACCTGCCAACTCTCATAGTGAGAATCTATTATGTATCCCAGGGTTTCGCCGAATACAACCTTTTAAATAAAGTTATTCAAAAGACAAAAATAGACAGGAAATACAACCTCCACCACATGACTGCAAGGATCCCTGTACCCTGCAATGTGTCCGGGATTATTGTGCAGTTTGAATTCTTCATAACTGACAGCGGAGGCACTGTATGGAATTTAGATGGTGTATCACTGCGTGCCCTATCTAAAATATCCGCCTGTTGCTGCAAGGAGTGATTATTATGACAATATTAATTCCAGGGGAAAAGCCCATATACAAAGGTAATGAAATACATGTAACAATTTCACCCAAAGAGAAGGAGAAGTGCATTCCGAAGATTTGTTTTTGTGAAAAGGGAGAGCTGCTTAAAAACGGGGGGTTTGAAACTCCCAGCTTCAGCCCCTCCGAGGTATTTGCCAGCTGGATAGTACAAAGCCGGACTCTGGATATAGAGTTGGTCAAAGATACTGAAAATGTATACCAAGGCCGCGCTGCGGCAAGCGTCCGCACAAGCTCACCGTCAGGCCCCTTTCCTTCAACCCTTGTTCTTCGTCAATATGTTAATGTGACACCTGGCTGCCTTTATAAATTGAAGTTTGCCGAAAGGCTCGTAACCCCGGGCCAGACGGATAGCATAGTTCATCTGCTTATAGCAAGGCTTGTTTACCTGGACGGAAGACAAAATGAATATGAGCTTTTAAACATCCCCATACAAAAGACGGCAGTAGATGAGAAATATAACCTGCACGAACAGATAGCGGACCTTCCTGTTCCCTGTGATGTACCAGGAATTATTGTGCAGTTCAGCTTCTATATAATAGATACTCCAGACTCTGTGTGGAACCTGGATGCCGTATCTCTGCAGGCCGTATCACGGATTTCCGCCTGCTGTTAACACAAGTTTGCGGCAGGTTAACAATGCCCTCTATAGCTTTATGCGTGTGAGAGGGTCAACTATGAAATAGAAAGGAGTGTCTAATTTGGCCAAAAAAGTTCAGCCCAGTCACGACAGTCCTGTAAAAATAGATAACGATAAGCATCTTAAAATAGAAATAGACAGCCTAAAATGCTGCCATTTACCCGATTGTCCCTGTGAGACAGGAGAACTGATTAAAAATGGCGGGTTCGAGATATTAAGCACTGATGATTTCCAAGCATTTGCACATTGGAAAGCGGTAAATCCGGTTTCAAATACAATAGTAAGTCAGGCACCTACAGATATGACTCCTGTGCAATACGAAGGAATAAGAGCAGCATGGTTTAGAACTGAGGTCTCAAATCTGGAGCAACATTCAATATCACTTCAGCAGAATGTCACTGTGACTCCAGGCTGCATCTACCAGTTAAGCTTTGCGGAAAACTTGCTAGCTGGTAGTCCTGCTACTTTTCCTAGTCTTGTGGGGAGGGTATATTATACAGATAGTGCCGGCAACCAATTTGACCTGATCAATATTTCGATTGCTACAAGCGGCGTTTTTGAAAATAAAGTGGATAAGGGTTATAACTTCCATCAAAAAACAGCTGATATACCTGTACCCTGTGATGTGTCAAAAGTAACGGTCCAGTTTGATTTTTCTGTAAGAGATACAGGGGGCACGATTTGGTTGCTGGATGGTGTCAGCCTGAAGGCTGTATCCTCTGTATCCCCCTGCTCTAGAGATAAATGTGCTTCATCAGGAGTCATTTGCCAGACGAGAAACCTGGTTAGAAATGGGGACTTTGAAGATATTTCTGGAGGCATAGGTTCGCCGTCTCTATATTGGCGTCAATTGCCGGAATCTGGCGCATTAGCCGAGGTTATAGGTTACAGTACGGCATATGAGGGAACTTTTTCAGTACTGTTTGCTAGTATAGAAACCGAAGTTGCCACATTTAAATCAGTTTCCTTGCGCCAAATCGTACCTGTAACACCTGGCTGCAGATTGGAGTTCAGCTTTGCTGAAAACTTCCGCAACCGGGGGGAGGCGGCCGGAGATAGCCCTCGGCTTATAGGGAGAGTCTTTTGGGTCAATGACGGTGGCATTGAGTTTGACCTGATAAATATTCCAATTGCAAAGATCGGCGGTGAAAATGACGAGGATAAAGGATTTAACTTCCATAAAAGGATTGCCGATCTCCCTGTGTCTTGCAATGTGACCAGCGTCTATGTGCAGTTTGATTTTTCCGTAACAGACATAAGAGACACCCAATGGATCCTGGATGCGGTACAGTTGCGCCCTGTGCCCTGGGACCCGGCCTGTTGCCTGGACTGTAAGGGGGTGAGTTAATATGCAGAAGTATAAATTCTCAAGGTGCAGCTGTGAAACTAGGGAACTGATCAAAAACGGAGGATTTGAAATACGCAGTAATGAACCGGATTACCCGTTTCAATACTGGGAGCAAGTTAATCCGAATTTTGCCATAATAAATAACAGCCCGAATGTCGCTATTGTTGCCTATGAAGGGCTGTCTGCAGCCCGGTTTGAAAGTTCAGACAGCGCTGAAGAAATAGATAAATCAGTATCACTGCAGCAAAAAGTTATTGTAACTCCGGGCTGCGTCTATAAGCTAAGCTTTGCAGAAAATTTATTGTTTAAAGGCAACACAACAGCGGCAGCGATACCCCTCCTCACCGCCAGGGTTTTTTACGTGGATAATTTCGGCAATGATGTAGACCTTATAATT
>LFRM01405978.1_pt1 | contig 30470 bp, 42 predicted proteins | sample 618341 | NCBI WGS metagenome assembly LFRM01 (sample SAMN03654438, study PRJNA283298) | anaerobic digester metagenome | isolation source: pool of bioreactors CSTR01a, CSTR02a, and CSTR03a thermophilic anaerobic... | place: Denmark: Kgs. Lyngby | collected 2014-05-21 | reverse complement strand
GCTGAGATCCGTTCAGTCTTGACCTGCAAGACCCGCCATGGGGTTTGTGCCCACTGCTACGGCCGGAACTTAGCCACCGGCAGATTGGTTGAGGTGGGTGAAGCAGTGGGGACTATTGCAGCCCAGTCCATCGGAGAGCCCGGTACCCAGCTAACCATGAGAACCTTCCATACGGGCGGCGTCGCCGGTGATGATATCACCGCAGGTTTGCCCCGGGTAGAGGAGCTCTTCGAAGCCCGCAAGCCCAAGGGACAGGCGATTATTACTGAGATAGCCGGTACCGCCAAAATCGTGGAGAGCAAGGGCGTCCGCAAGGTAATAGTCACCGATGAGCAGGGTGAGGAAAAGAGCTATACCGTACCCTATGGAGCCCGCCTGAAGGTAAGGGACGGAGGCTATGTGGAAGCTGGAGACCAGCTGACTGAGGGCCCTGTCAATCCCCACGAGATTCTGAAGGTTAAAGGGGTGCAGGCGGTTCAGGCATACCTGGTCCGGGAGGTCCAGGAAGTGTACCGTTCTCAGGGTGTAGACATCAATGACAAGCACATCGAAGTGATTATCCGGCAGATGCTCCGGAAGGTCAAGGTGGAGTCCCCTGGCGATACCGACTTGCTGCCTGGCGGCTTGGTAGATGTCAATGAGTTTGACGATGAAAACCAGCGGGTGATGGCAGAAGACGGAAAGCCGGCAGAGGCCAAGCCGGTGCTCCTGGGAATCACCAAGGCATCGCTGGCCACCGAGAGTTTCCTTTCCGCTGCTTCTTTCCAGGAAACTACCCGAGTCCTGACAGATGCAGCTCTCAAGGGCAAGTACGACCCGCTCTTGGGATTGAAGGAGAACGTCATCATTGGAAAACTGGTGCCTGCCGGCACAGGCATGTCCCATTACCGGACAGTGCAGGTAAGCCCCGCCAACGGGACTGTGCCGCAGGAAGCGGCAGATACAGAAGAGCAGGAGACGGTGGGAGCGGAAGCCGCAACAAGTTGACAAAATTGCCGGTCCCACCGGCTTTACCCTTGACAGGCACCTTCGGTGGTGCTAAAATGTGTGAGTGTGTGTATTGCTGGGGTTTACGGGCCGGATATTGGCAGGTAGGGGGAGTGTTCCAATGCCGGCTAGGTTGAGAGATGCCAAGCGTAAGATAGTAGGCAGCAAGCGCACTTATCGAGCTTTAAAGGAAGGCCAGGTGGCTGTATGCTATTTGGCCTTGGATGCCGAGTCCAGGGTGACTGAGCCCCTGCGGCGTCAATGCATAGAGGTGGGCCTTGAGCCTATCTATGTAGACTCTATGAAGGATTTGGGCAGATACTGCGGCATTGATGTGGGGGCAGCAGCCGCCGCGATTCTCAAATAGATGAAAAGGGGGGAACCACATGCCAACGATTAATCAGCTGGTGCGCCAAGGCAGAAAGAAAGTCAAGAAGAAGACTGCAGCTCCAGCCCTGCGATACCTGCAGAACACATTGAAGAACGAGCGGGTAGTCACCAGCGGCAGTCCGCAAAAGCGGGGAGTATGTACCAGGGTATACACCAGCACACCTAAGAAGCCGAATTCCGCCCTGCGAAAAGTGGCCCGTGTCCGGCTTACCAACGGCATTGAAGTGACATCGTATATCCCAGGTGAAGGCCACAATCTGCAAGAACACTCTGTAGTGTTGGTCAGAGGAGGCCGAATTAGAGACATCCCCGGTGTTCGCTATCATGTGATCAGGGGAGCGCTGGATGCGGCCGGTGTGGAAGCCCGGCGTCAGGGCAGGTCCAAGTATGGTGCAAAGCGGCCTAAGTAAGGCCCTGACTGCATATTTAACTTCCTATATTGGATACTATGAGGGATGGCACAAAGGTAGTTACTTGGTGACGCCGTCGCTCTGGCAAAGGGGGGGAATTAATGCCGAGACGAGGTAGAGTACCGAAACGGGAGATCCTAGCAGATCCGCAGTATGAGAGCGAACTGTTAGCTCGGCTCATCAATACTGTCATGTTGGACGGCAGAAAGAGCACAGCCGAGCGCATTGTCTACGCTGCTCTAGACGAGGTGCGGGAGAAAACCGGCAAGGATCCGATGGAAGTTGTAGAAGAGGCCTTGAAAAACATCATGCCGGTGCTGGAGGTAAAGCCCCGCAGAGTGGGTGGTGCTACTTACCAGGTGCCGGTAGAAGTTAGGCCTGAAAGGCGCCGCTCGCTGGCTCTCCGCTGGCTGGTACAGTTTTCTAGAACCCGGGGAGAGCGCTCCATGGCATCCCGCCTGGCGGCGGAGCTGATGGATGCAGCCAATAACACCGGCGGAGCTGTTAGGAGAAAAGAGGAGACCCACAGGATGGCGGAGGCCAACAAGGCATTTGCCCACTACCGCTGGTAGGAATCGGCTTTTTGGCAGCGCATTGAACGCTGCGTTGGACTGGTTGGGAGGCTTATAGAGTGGTTCGGGATTATCCCATAGAAAAGACAAGAAACATTGGCATAATGGCTCATATCGATGCCGGCAAGACCACCACTACCGAACGGATTCTTTTTTACACTGGTCGCGTCCACAAGATCGGCGAGGTCCATGATGGTGCTGCTACCATGGACTGGATGGTCCAGGAACGGGAGCGGGGTATTACCATTACCTCCGCTGCCACCACGTGCTTTTGGCAAGATCATCGCATCAACATCATTGACACGCCCGGACACGTGGACTTCACGGTAGAGGTTGAGCGGTCACTGCGGGTGCTGGATGGTGCCATCGCTGTCTTCTGCTCAGTGGGGGGAGTAGAGCCCCAGTCTGAAACAGTTTGGCGGCAGGCGGATCGCTATCGGGTGCCTAGGATCGCGTATATCAACAAGATGGACCGGGTCGGAGCCAACTTCAATAACGTCGTACAAATGATGCGCGAACGTCTCGGCGCTAATGCTGTTCCCATCCAGTTACCCATAGGGGCCGAAGATGATTTTACCGGAATGGTAGACTTGGTTCGCCTCAAGGCGATTAAGTACGCCGATGATCTGGGCAGTCAGCGAGAGGAAACAGACGTCCCGGCTGAGATGCTTGAGGAAGTTAGAGCCGCCAGAGAGAGGCTTTTGGAGGCTGCGGCAGAGCTGGATGATGAGCTGACGCTCAAATACCTCGAGGGAGAAGAGCTCACTGTCGAGGAGATCAAGGGTGCCCTCCGCAAGGGTACGCTGGCAGCCAAGATCGTACCGGTACTGTGTGGTTCTTCCTTTAAGAATAAGGGTGTGCAGTCTTTGCTGGACGCCGTCATCGACTATTTGCCGGCACCTAGCGACCTGCCGCCGGTAGAAGGTACTGATCCCGAGACCGGTGAGACTGCTACCCGGCCTTTGATCGATGATGCGCCCTTCAGCGCCTTGGCTTTCAAGATCATGACCGATCCTTATGTAGGTAAGCTCGCGTTTTTCCGGGTTTATTCCGGGGTTTTGAAAGCCGGTTCCTATGTTTATAATGTCAATACAGGCCGGAAAGAGCGCATTGGGCGGATTCTGCAGATGCACGCCAATCATCGAGAGGAAAAGGAAGCTGTTTATTCTGGAGAAATCGCGGCAGCTGTGGGCTTAAAGAATACCACTACCGGAGATACGCTGACAGATGAAGGAGCACCGATCTTGCTTGAGGCCTTGGAGTTCCCTGCCCCAGTTATCGACAGGGCCATTGAACCCAAGACCAAGGCAGACCAAGACCGCTTGAGCATAGGCTTGCAGAGGTTGTCGGAAGAGGATCCCACATTTCAGGTACGCAGCGATGAAGAGACGGGACAGACCATCATTTCCGGCATGGGTGAACTGCACCTTGAGGTCATCGTTGACCGGCTGCAGAGGGAGTTCAACGTTGGAGCCAATGTCGGAAAGCCCCAGGTAGCCTACAGGGAGACCATCACGAGCGCTGTCCGCAGTGAGGGAAGGTTTGTACGGCAAACCGGAGGGCACGGCCAGTACGGCCATATCGTATTGGAAATCGAACCCCTGGAGAGGGGCGGCGGCTTCCAGTTCGAAAGCAAGATCGTCGGCGGTGCTGTTCCCAAGGAGTACATTCCAGCTGTTGAAGCAGGCATCAAAGAAGCTATGCTGAGCGGAGTTGTAGCCGGATATCCAGTTGTTGATGTGAAAGTGACCGCTGTAGACGGTTCCTATCATGAAGTGGATTCGTCGGAGCTGGCCTTTAAAATCGCTGGGTCCATAGGATTCAGGGAGGGGATGAAGAAGGCCCAGCCGGCTCTCTTGGAGCCCATCATGCAAGTTGAAGTCCTTACTCCCGATGAGTTTCTGGGAGACGTGTTAGGCAACTTGAATGCCCGTCGAGGCAGGATCGAAGGCATTGAGACTAGAGGCGCATCACAGGTGATTAAGGCTGTAGTGCCTCTCAAGGAGATGTTTGGATATGCCACCGATCTCCGTTCGATGACACAGGGGCGGGCCAGTTATGTCATGCGCTTCGCCCATTATGAGATAGTGCCTGCCGGGATGACAGAGGAATTGGTCGCTAGAATCTAGTAGTTTTAGTGATGCAAAATGAGAAGCTAATCGACGAGGGGCAGGACGAGCCCTAAGTTGGTAGCTAATAAATGGGCGCTAGGCGCTCGACACAAGAGCCGCTTGTGAAGGAGGATTTGAAGAATGGCCAAAGAGAAGTTTGAAAGGACAAAACCTCACGTAAACATTGGTACCATTGGTCACGTAGACCACGGTAAGACTACAACTACTGCTGCCATTACGTTGCTGCTGTCCAAGACTGGTGGAGCAACTGTCCGGAAGTTTGAAGAGATTGACAAGGCTCCTGAAGAGAGAGAACGGGGCATTACCATTAATACGTCCCACGTGGAATATCAGACTGAAGCTCGTCACTATGCCCATGTGGACTGCCCTGGCCACGCTGACTACGTCAAGAACATGATCACCGGCGCAGCCCAGATGGATGGTGCTATCCTGGTAGTTTCTGCTGCTGACGGCCCCATGCCCCAGACTCGGGAGCATATTGTTCTTGCCCGTCAGGTTGGCGTACCTGCCATCGTTGTGTGGCTCAACAAAGCTGACATGGTCGATGACGAGGAGCTCTTGGAGCTTGTCGAGATGGAAGTTCGGGACCTCTTGAACGAGTACGAGTTCCCGGGAGATGAGGTTCCTGTCATCGCCGGTTCCGGACTGAAGGTTCTGGAGTGCGGCGGCTGCAACGAGTGCGAGTGGTGTGAGTCTCTCAAGAAGCTGATGGATGCAGTGGATGAGTATATCCCCACTCCGATGCGTGAAGTTGACAAGCCCTTCTTGATGCCGGTTGAGGACGTCTTCACCATTACCGGCCGCGGTACAGTTGCCACCGGTAGAGTGGAGCGGGGCCGCATCAAGGTTGGCGAAGATGTTGAGATCGTCGGTCTGCGTCCTGAGAGCCGCAAGACTGTAGCTACTGGTGTTGAGATGTTCCGCAAGCTGCTGGATGAGGCCCAGGCAGGCGACAACATCGGCGTACTGCTCCGGGGCGTTGAGCGGGACGAGATCGAGCGGGGCCAGGTACTGGCCAAGCCGGGCAGCATCACCCCCCACACCAAGTTCGAGGGTGAGGTCTACGTTCTGTCCAAGGAAGAGGGCGGCCGTCATACTCCCTTCTTTAGCGGCTACCGTCCCCAGTTCTACTTCCGGACAACCGACGTTACTGGTGTTGTTAACCTCCCTGAGGGTGTAGAGATGATCATGCCTGGCGATAACGTTCGGGTTAACGCTGAGCTGATTACCCCCATCGCCATGGAGGAAGGCCTGCGGTTCGCTATCCGCGAGGGCGGCAGGACTGTAGGTGCTGGAGTTGTGACAAAGATCCTGGCCTAAGGAAAGCCAGTGATAATATTGCCAAGCAGAGCGTACGGCCTAGAGAGTCCGAAGGCAGCTTGTCTCAAGCTGAGACTTGAAACGGGGGGATTCTGGGAAGTCGAATCCCCCTCTGTCTGCCCAAAATGGAATCTCTGGCAAGCAGCGGAAGGCCTTGTCAGCACAATTGGTTAGACAGCGCTCTGCTACTTCAGCGATGAAGCGAGAGGTTGCCGGGCCCATCTCCTGTGCCGATTAGATGCGGTTAAGTAGGTACCAGGGACCGGGGAATTTTCGCGGAGCATGTCTGAAAATCAGGCGCAAGTAAGGAGGGAAAGTAGTGGCAAAGAAGCAGAGGATTCGCATCCGCCTTAAGGCATTTGACCACAGACTCTTGGATGCCTCGGCTGAAAAGATCGTAGATACAGCAAAGCGAACAGGTGCAGTCGTTTCGGGACCAATTCCACTGCCCACGGAGCGCAATGTGTATACCATCCTGCGTTCAGTGCACATTCACAAAGACTCCCGTGAGCAGTTCGAAATGCGCACTCATAAGCGATTGATCGACATTCTCGAGCCGACACCAAAGACGGTCGACGCCCTGATGCGACTGGACCTACCGGCGGCTGTTGATATCGAGATCAAGCTATAAGACGAAATTTTAGCGGTGCAGGCAGTGCAAGGGGGTGTAACAGATGCCAAAAGGGATTTTAGGCCGCAAGTTAGGCATGACCCAGGTTTTTACCGAAGATGGACGGCTGGTGCCGGTTACAGTCATTGAAGCAACACCTAATACAGTCATCCAGGTCAAGACCAAGGAGACTGATGGTTATGATGCCGTACAAGTAGGCTTCGGTGAAAAGCGTGAGAGATTGATCAATAAGCCCGAAAAAGGACACTTGGCCAAAGCTGGCGTGAAGAGTGTCCGGTATCTGAGGGAGTTCCGGACAGAAGATGTGCCTGAGTTTCAGCAACTGAAAGCAGGGGACTCCATTACAGTTGATATTTTCCAGGCAGGTGACCTGGTTGATGTTACTGGCAACACCAAGGGCAAAGGTTTCGCCGGCGTGATCAAGCGGTGGGGATTTGCCAGAGGGCCCATGGCCCATGGTTCCATGTATCACCGGCGGGTTGGTTCCCTGGGGCCTGTTGGGCCGGCCCGGGTATTCAAAGGGCGGAAATTGCCCGGCAGACTGGGCAATGTCCAGAGGACCATCCAAGGTTTGGAGATCGTGCGGGTAGATACAGAGCGGAACTTGCTGCTGGTCAAAGGCGGCGTGCCCGGGATCAGGGGCAGCCTTGTAAGAGTCCAGGCCAGTGTGAAGATTAGGTAGGAAGATAGATTGCAAAGCCAGTTTATGTGATTAGGAAAGGGGGCAGATCCGATGCCGAAGGTCGCTGTATATAACATGCAAGGCAATACGGTGGGCGAGTTGGAGCTCAATGACGAGATATTCGGCGCTCCAGTGAACACTGCTCTGATGCATCAGGCTGTAGTCACATATCTTGCCAATCAGCGGCAGGGCACCGCAGCTACCAAGACCAGAGCTGCGGTCAGAGGCGGTGGTCGTAAGCCCTGGCGGCAGAAGGGTACCGGAAGGGCTCGGCACGGCAGTATCCGTTCTCCCATTTGGGTAGGCGGTGGTGTCACCTTCGGGCCTCAGCCGCGGGACTACAGGCGGGCGATGCCGAAAAAGGCCCGGCGACAAGCATTGAAATCTGCTTTATCGTCTAAGGTAGCTGCCGGCAGCTTGATTGTTCTCGATGAACTCAAGTTCGATGAGCCGAGGACACGGAGAATGGTTGATGTTTTAAAGAACCTGCAGGTACAGGGGAAAGCTCTAGTTGTAACTGCCGGTGAGGGGCGGAACGTAGTGCTTTCGGCCCGCAATCTTCCCGGGATCGACACAATTAGGGCCCAGGATCTGAATACCTATGCAGTGCTCAACAGTGAGCAGCTGATTCTGACTAAAGAGGCCGTGGAAGTCGTCGAGGAGGTGCTGGCATAATGGCAGATCTTCGCAGCATTATTCGACGGCCGGTGATCAGCGAACGGACAATGGACTTGATGCAGGAGAACAAATACACCTTTGAGGTGGACATCAAGGCAACCAAGCCCCAGATCCGGGAGGCTGTGGAGCAAGTCTTCAATGTGGATGTAGTAAAGGTGAATACCATGCGGGTCACGGGCAAAGTCCGGCGCATGGGCAGGAGTGAAGGCAAGCGTCCCGACTGGAAGAAAGCCATTGTCACTGTGAAGGAAGGCCAGCGGATAGAGCTCTTTGAGGGGCTGTAAACGTGATGGCAAAACTAGACAGCCTAGAGTTGTCTAGGGTTAGGGGATTATGGAATAAGGAGGGGAAAACAAGTGGCGATTAAGAAGTTCAAGCCGACTTCGCCGGGACGCCGGAGTATGACCGGGTTTACCTTCGATGAAATCACCAAGACCGAACCGGAGAAGTCGCTGCTAGCTCCCCTGTCTGGAAGCGGCGGCCGCAATAATCAGGGCCGTAAAACCGCACGCCACCGCGGCGGCGGACACAAGCGGAAGTATCGGATTATTGATTTCCGCCGAGATAAAGATGGTATTCCAGCCAAAGTTGCAGGGATTGAGTATGATCCGAATCGCTCTGCCCGCATAGCATTGCTGCATTATGCGGATGGTGAGAAACGATATATCCTGGCTCCTGTAGGCCTAAAGCCTGGAGATATGGTAATGTCAGGGCCGGAAGCTGATATCAAGCCTGGGAACGCGCTTCAGCTAAGAGATATTCCCACTGGTACAATGGTGCACAACATCGAGCTGCATCCGGGGAAAGGCGGCCAGATGGTAAGGGCTGCCGGGACATCTGCACAGCTGATGGCTAAAGAAGGCAAGTATGCCACTTTGCGGCTGCCTTCTGGTGAGTATCGGATGGTGCTCCAGGAGTGCCGGGCGACCATCGGTCAGGTGGGCAATGTCGACCATGAAAATGTGACCATCGGAAAGGCCGGACGGACTCGGTGGCTGGGAAGGCGTCCTCAAACACGGGGTATAGCCATGAACCCAGTGGATCACCCCCACGGAGGCGGAGAGGGCAGAGCTCCTATTGGTATGGCGACACCGCTTACTCCTTGGGGTAAACCCACCCTGGGCGCAAAGACCAGGAAGCGCAAGCCTTCGGATAAGTATATTATACGGCGGCGCAACCCTCGGTAAAGGGGGGGCGAATAGGGTAATCCTCTAACATAGAGGCCTATTCGCCGCTGTAAGGTCGGACCTAGGATCGCCGAGAAGGGAGGATTGTTGCATGGGTCGGTCACTCAAGAAGGGACCATTTATAGATGATCATCTGCTTAAGAAGATCAAAGAGATGAACGAAAAGGGCGAGAAACGGGTCATCAGGACCTGGTCCCGGCGTTCAACGATATTTCCTGAGATGGTAGGACACACCATCGCGGTGCATGACGGCCGCAGACATGTTCCAGTCTATGTTACTGAGGATATGGTGGGCCACAAATTAGGCGAGTTTGCTCCCACTCGGATGTTCAGAGGCCATGCCGGTAGTGAGAGAGCATCAAGGGCTCGGTAGCTGTAAGGGGGTTTAAGGGATGGAAGCTAGGGCAGTAGCAAGATATGTACGGATATCACCCCGGAAAGCCCGACAAGTGATAGACTTAATCCGGGGTAAAGATGTTGGGGAAGCTCTAACAATTCTGCGCCATACCCCGAAGGCTGCCTCCAGTGTCATCGAAAAGACGCTGCGCTCAGCTGTGGCCAATGCGGAGAATAACCACGAGATGGATGGGCAGGACCTGTATGTAGCCCGGGCATATGTGGATGAAGGCCCGACACTGATGCGCATCAGGCCCCGGGCAAGGGGTATGGCCTTTAGGATACGCAAAAGAACCAGCCATATTACTGTGGTTGTGGCAGAAAAGGGGGAATAGGTGCGTGGGGCAGAAGGTGAACCCAATCGGTATGCGGGTCGGCATAATCCGCGACTGGGAGGGCAAATGGTATGCTGATAAACGTAGCTACGCAGACCTACTCCACGAGGATTTGACCCTGCGGAAGATGATCAAAGAACGATTCTATACCGCGGGTATTTCCCGGGTGGAAGTGGAGCGGGCAGCCAACAGGCTGAAGATTACAGTGTACACTGCGCGGCCTGGAATGGTCATCGGCAGAGGCGGCTCCGAAGTAGATGCGCTTCGCAAGGAAATCGAAGCCAAGACCGGGCGCCAGTGTCAGATCAACATCGTTGAGGTAAAGACTCCTGAGCTCGATGCCCAGTTGGTGGCCGAGAATATCGCCTTCCAGCTGGAGCGGCGTGTATCCTTCCGGCGGGCAATGCGCCAGGCCCAGCAGCGGGCTATGCGGCTGGGTGCCAAGGGGGTTAAGGTCTGGGTAGCAGGCCGCCTTGGCGGAGCAGAGATCGCGCGGGCGGAGTGGACGCAAGAGGGCAGCATCCCTCTCCATACCTTGAGAGCAGATATTGACTATGGTTTTGCTGAGGCACACACCACCTATGGACGGCTCGGAGTCAAGGTTTGGATTAATAAGGGAGAGGTCCTCCCTGGGAAGGAAAAGTAGAGAAAGGGAGGCGGAAAGAGAATGCTGATCCCCAAGAGAGTCAAATATCGTAAGCAGCAGCGGGGTCGGATGAAGGGGAAAGCATTGCGGGGTTCCACAGTGAGCTACGGCGAATACGGCCTGCAAGCTCAGGAACCAGGTTGGATCACCAACACCCAGATCGAAGCTGCAAGAATTGCCATGACCCGGCACATTCGACGGGGAGGCAAGGTTTGGATCAAGATCTTTCCAGATAAACCGGTGACGGCTAGGCCTGCAGAAACCCGTATGGGTAAAGGTAAGGGAGCGCCGGAGTATTGGGTAGCAGTAGTGAAGCCGGGCAGAGTGTTGTTTGAGATTGCCGGTGTCTCGGAGGATCTGGCTAAGGAAGCCATGAGGCTGGCGGCCCATAAGCTACCGATTAGGACGAAGTTCATCGCACGTGAGCAGACAGGTGGTGAGGCGCATGAAGGCTGAGGAGATCAGAGCCATGAGTTCGGAAGAGTTGTTGCGGAAGCTGGACGATCTCAAGGAAGAGTTGTTCAATCTGCGATTCCAGATGGTCACAGCGCAACTCGACAATCCCATGCGGGTCCGAGAAGTGCGCCGGGACATCGCTCGAGTGAAAACCATTTTGCGGGAACGGGAGCTAGGGATTGCCCGCTGACGGTCCAATGAGTAGGGGGTGTGGATATCGTGGATAGAAACCTGCGCAAGACCCGGGTAGGTATGGTGATTTCCGACAAGATGGATAAGACCATCGTAGTCCAGGTGGAACGGCGGAAACGCCACCCTCTGTACGGGCGCATCATCACGCGTAGAACTAAGTTTAAGGCCCATGACGAGAACAATGCCGCATCCGTCGGGGACCGGGTCCGGATAATGGAAACTCGGCCGCTGTCCAAGGATAAGCGGTGGCGACTAGTGGAGATCGTAGAGAAGGCGAGATAGAGAAGATTGGCATTGTGTTGTGGGGAAGGAGGTACGGGTCATGATTCAGCAAGAGTCGGTAGTAAATGTGGCTGACAATTCAGGAGCCAGAAAGCTGCTGTGCATCCGCGTTCCAGGCGGAACCCGCCGGCGCTATGCAGGGGTTGGAGATGTGATCATCGCCACCGTCAAAGAAGCAACGCCCGGAGGCGTGGTAAAGAAGGGCGATATCGTCAAAGCAGTTATTGTCCGGACCCGGAAAGAGATCGGCAGGCCCGATGGCTCATATATCCGCTTTGACGAGAACGCAGCGGTTGTCATTGATAACCAGAACAATCCTCGGGGCACCCGGATTTTTGGGCCCGTTGCCCGGGAGCTGCGGGATGCTAATTTCATGAAAATCTTGTCTCTCGCTCCAGAAGTGCTGTAGTTTCCATGGGAAGGAGGTTGGAGCCAGTGGCCGTTAGAGTACACGTGAAGAAAGGTGACCGGGTTTATGTTCTTTCGGGAGAAGATAAGGGCAAATCCGGTAAGATACTAAGGGTACTCCCTAAAGAGAATAGGGTCATTGTTGACGGCATCAATATTGTGAAGAAGCATACCCGGCCGACCCGTACCAATACCCAAGGTGGCATTATCGAGAGCCCTGCGCCCATGGATGCCTCTAATGTCATGCTGATCTGCCCAAGTTGCGACAAACCCAGCCGGGTCCGAAGAGAACGGGGCGAAAGCGGGGTCCGGCGGATCTGCAAGAGGTGCGAGAGACCCATTGATTAAGGGTGTGGAAGGAGGGACGCATGATGCCACGGCTGAAGGACAAGTATCAAAGTGAAGTAGTACCGGCGCTAGTGGACCGGTTTAAGTATAAAAATGTAATGATGGTTCCCAAAGTCAACAAGGTTATCATCAACATGGGAGTCGGCGCTGCAGTGCAGGATGCCAAGGCCATGGACTCGGCAGTGAAAGACTTGACCGCCATCAGCGGCCAAAGGCCCGTGATCACCAGAGCCAAGAAATCAGTAGCGGCATTTAAAGTGCGGGAAGGTATGCCTGTCGGCTGCATGGTAACACTACGAGGCGACCGCATGTGGGAGTTTTTGGACAAACTGATCAACGTGGCGCTGCCTAGAATCCGAGATTTTCGGGGGGTTTCTCCCAGGTCCTTCGATGGGCGGGGGAACTACACCTTGGGTATCCGGGAGCAGCTGATCTTCCCAGAGATCCGATATGACGATGTAGAACGGGTACAAGGCATGAATATCGTCATCGAGACTAGTGCCGAGACCGATGAAGAAGGACTAGAACTGCTGAAAGCTCTGGGAATGCCGTTCCGCCAGTAGTGTCCAGGATTAGGCGACGATGGCTGTGAAAGGATTGGATTCCCAGGTCGCGAAGGAGTGATACTGTGGCGAAAAAGTCAAAGATTATCCAGGCTCAGAGGACACCGAAGTTCTCCACACGCCGGTATAATCGCTGCCGCATTTGTGGACGCCCCCGGGGCTATATGCGTAAATTCGAGATATGCCGAGTTTGTTTCCGTGAGCTGGCGGCGACAGGTCAGCTGCCGGGCATTCGGAAGGCTAGTTGGTAGAAAAGAGCCATGAGGAAGGGGGTTGCGCAATGGTAATGACAGACCCGATCGCCGATATGCTGACGCGCATCCGTAACGCAAACAGCGCTAAGCACGACAGTGTGGATATCCCCGTCTCTAAACTGAAGGTAGACGTGGCACGGATCCTCAAAGAAGAGGGCTATGTCAGAGATTACAAGGTAGTCGATGACGGGAAGCACGGTTTCATCCGTGTCTATCTGAAGTATGGGGCCAACAAGCAGCTGGTGATCAGCGGCATCAAGCGGATCAGCAAGCCGGGGCTTAGGGTTTATGCTCAGAAAGACGAGATACCCCGGGTTTTAGGGGGCCTTGGAATTGCTATCCTGTCTACTTCCAGAGGAGTAATGACAGATAAGACAGCACGGGAAATGGGCGTAGGCGGAGAGGTCCTCTGTTATGTGTGGTAGTAGATGGACAGGAATTGACAGCGTGATCGACACAAATCAACGTAATAATCCTTTTGAGTTAGGAGAGAGGAGGGGCAATCGTGTCTAGGATCGGTAGAATGCCGGTAGAAGTTCCCAGCGGGGTGGAAGTAAATGTGGACGGCCAGACTGTAACAGTCCGGGGCCCCAAAGGCACCCTGACTCAGGAGTTTCATCCGGATATGGCTATTGCCCTGGAAGGAAATACCATTACTGTGCAGCGACCGAGTGATGAAAAGAACCACCGAGCTTTGCATGGTTTGACCCGCAGCTTGCTTGCTAACATGATCGAAGGTGTGACCAAGGGCTATCAGAAGAACTTGGAGATCACCGGAGTGGGATACCGGGCAGCCCTGCAGGGCAATAAGCTGGTCTTGAGCATGGGATTCTCCCACCCGGTGGAGTTTGAGCCGGAGCCGGGGATAGAGTTCGAAGTTCCGGCCCCGACCAGAATCGCGGTCAAGGGCATTGATAAGCAGCTGGTGGGCGAAACTGCAGCTCAGATCCGTGCCGTAAGGCCGCCAGAGCCTTACCTGGGTAAGGGAATCCGGTATGCTGGAGAGCATATCAGACGCAAGGCGGGTAAAGCAGGCAAAGTCTAAGAAGAGGTGAAGGGAAATGCCAAGATTTAATCGCAATCTAGCCCGGCGGAAGCGGCACCTTCGGCTCCGAAAACGGGTTATCGGCACTTCGGAACGGCCCCGCCTCAATGTATACCGCAGCTTGAACCATATCTATGCCCAGATCATCGATGACACAGTGGGCAAGACCTTGGTGGCAGCTTCTACCCTGGATCCGGCATTGCGGGGCCAGCTGGAGGCGGCCGGCAACACAGAGGCGGCTAAGGCAGTGGGAGAGCTATTGGCCCAAAGGGCTTTAGATAAAGGCATTAAGCAGGTAGTCTTCGACCGGGGCGGCTATGAGTACACAGGACGGATAGCAGCTTTGGCCGATGCGGCCCGGGAGGCCGGACTGGACTTCTAGGTGAAAGGAGGCTGGAACGTATGTTACTCGGAAAAGACCGGATCGATCCAGATACCCTAGGCGAGTTGGAAGAGAGGGTAGTCAGCATTAACCCCGTTTCCAAGACAGTGAAGGGTGGTCGCAGCAGGAGCTTTAGTGCCCTGGTGGTAGTGGGTGACGGCAATGGGCACGTAGGTGCCGGGCTGGGCAAAGCTAAGGAAGTAGCAGGTGCTATCCGCAAGGCTGTAGATGAGGCCCGGAAGAATATGATCAAGGTTCCCATCGTTGGCACGACTATACCCCATGAGATTACTGCCAGGTTCAGCGGAGCCCGGGTTTTTCTTAAGCCGGCATCAGAAGGTACTGGAGTTATTGCTGGCGGCCCGGTTCGTGCAGTCTTGGAGTGTGCCGGGATTCGAGATATACTGACAAAGTCACTTGGATCCTCCAACCCCATCAATGTCGTGACAGCCACAATGCACGGGCTGCAATCCTTGAAGACGGTGGAGGAAGTAGCTCGGCTGCGGGGCAAAGCTCCTGAGGAGATTGGTGCCTAAGAGCTTGGTTAAAGGGGGGCAGGACATGGATGCCAAAAAGTTGAAGATTAGGTGGAAACGCAGTGCCATCGGTAGTCCCAAGGATCAGAAAGCAACCATTAGAGCTTTGGGGCTAACAAAGCTCAATGACGAAGTAATCCATGATAACACTCCTGTAATCCAGGGGATGGTTTTCAAAGTACGGCATCTTGTGGAAGTTACAGAAGTTGAGTAATGTGAGGGAGGTGCTAAGACATGAGACTGCATGAGCTAAAGCCTGCACCAGGAGCTCGGCCTGTGGGAAAACGCTTGGGCCGGGGCATCGGATCGGGTCTAGGCAAAACCTCAGGCCGGGGTCAAAAGGGACAGAAGTCTCGCTCCGGCGGCGGTAAGGGTCCACACTTTGAAGGCGGCCAGACTCCCTTGCAGCGCAGATTGCCGAAACGGGGATTTACCAACATCTTCAAGAAGGTCTACAATGAGGTCAAGCTGGAGGCTCTCAACCGCTTCGAGGAAGGCACTGTCGTCACTCCAGAACTGATGATGGAGGCCGGCATAGTGCGCAGAATCGGCTCCGATTTGATTAAGGTTCTGGGTGATGGCAATATAGAGAAGGCATTGACAGTTCAGGCCCATGGATTCACAAAATCTGCCGCTGCCAAGATAGAAGCTGCTGGCGGCAAAGTAGAGGTGATCTAGGTGCTGCAGGCCATGCGGAATGCCCTGCGGATCCCTGACTTACGCCGCAGGATGTTATACTCAGCAGCCTTACTGGTTGTCTTCAGATTGGGCTCTTATGTACCGGTGCCGGGAGTAAACGCAAAGCTCTTGGCAGAGCAGTTGGGGACTGCCGGAGGCAACATCTTCGGCTTCCTGGATTTGTTTGCCGGTGGAGCTCTGACAAGATTTTCGGTGTTTGCCATGGGGGTAAACCCGTATATTACCTCGTCCATTATCACTCAACTGCTGACTATCGTCATCCCCGCGTGGGAAGAGATGTCTAAGGAAGGGCCGGAAGGACGGAAAAAGCTGCAGCAGTACACCAGATATGGTACAGTGCTGTTGGCACTAATTCAGGGCTTTGCCATTACCATGACTGCCCGGGCTTACGGCGTGGTCATCGATCCAGGCGCTTTTAACACGCTGTTGATTATCATCACCTTGACTGCCGGCAGTACCTTCTTGATGTGGTTAGGTGATCAGATCACCGAGAAGGGTATCGGCAACGGCATCTCGCTGCTGATCTTCACTGGTATTGTAGCGGGTATGCCTGGCCAGGCTTGGAGTGTAGGCCGGGCTGTGACTATGGGTGCTGTCAGCCCCCTTAGTCTACTAGCCTTCTTAGTCTTGGCGGTTGTAGTAGTAGCTGGAGTAATCATGGTGCAGCAGGGACAGCGCCGGATCCCTGTTCAGTATGCCAAGCGAGTGGTGGGGCGCCGGATGTACGGCGGACAGACCACCCACATCCCCATGCAGGTGAATCAAGCTGGTGTTATTCCGGTCATTTTCGCCTCATCTGTGCTGAGCTTTCCTTTGACTTTGGCACAGTTCATGCCCAGCATCGCAGCCGGTGTTAACCGCTGGGTTGGGTATGGTTCGGTGGGTTACAATGTGTTGTACGTACTCTTGGTGGTTTTCTTTACGTACTTCTACACAGCGGTCACCTTCAACCCGGTAGAGGTAGCTGACAACATGAAAAAGCACGGCGGGTTTATCCCAGGCCTGCGGCCTGGCAGACCTACCTCCCAGTATCTCGATCGGGTTTTGACCAGAATTACGCTGGCTGGCGCCATTTTCTTGGCCATCATAGCGGTGCTGCCGTATATAATGGCTAGTGTGACCAGAATGCCCAGTGGTATCATATCCTTTGGCGGCACCAGTATCCTGATCATGGTTGGTGTGGTATTGGATACGATGAAGCAGATTGAGGCTCAGCTCTTGATGCGGCATTACGAAGGATTCATAAAATAGGAACGAAGATGCTGGGCTGCTTCAGCTGCATTGGGTGGAGAGTGGAATCGGGAGGACAAGATGATAATCCGAAAATCACAGGATGAGCTGCAGGCGATGCGTGAGGCGGGGAGGCTCACAGCCCTTACCCACGACGTTGTGGCAGCAGCGGTCCGACCGGGAATCACAACTGCGTCCCTGGATGCTTTGGCTGAGGAATTTATCCGTGATCATGATGCAATCCCGGCCTTTAAAGGGTATAATGGTTATCCGGCATCCATCTGTGTTTCAGTGAATGAAGAGGTGGTGCACGGGATACCAGGTGCGCGGATACTCAGGGACGGGGATATCGTCAGTATCGATATCGGAGTCGTTTTGGACGGATTCTACGGCGATATGGCCCGCACTTACCCGGTGGGCGAGATCTCCGAAGAGGCAAAGCGGCTGATTGCAGTAACGGAGACAGCCTTGGAGAAGGGTATTGCAGCGGCAGTAGCTGGCAACAGGTTATCGGATATTGGGCATGCGGTGCAGAGCTATGTTGAGGCCCACGGCATGTCTGTTGTGAGGGATTTTGTGGGACACGGCATAGGCCGCAGCATGCATGAAGAGCCGCAGATTCCCAACTTCGGCCGGCCTGGCTATGGGCCGCGCCTGAAGCCAGGTATGGTCTTGGCCATAGAGCCGATGGTTAATGTTGGGGGCTGGGAGGTTATAGTGCTCTCTGACAACTGGACAGTTGTCACAGCTGATCGCAGCCTATCAGCCCATTTCGAAGACACCGTTGCCGTCACAGAAGGGGGACCCCTGATATTGACTCAAGCCTAGCTCAGTTTATCGCTTGCACAAGGCATCAGAGGTAAGCAAGGGTCAGCTGAAGGGGAGGGAAGCTTCGTGGATGCCCAGTTAGGGCAGCTCGTCACATCGACGGCGGGCAGAGACTCGGGCCGGCAGTACGTGGTAGTTGGCTTTAACGGAGAGAGGATACTGGTCGCTGATGGAGACCTGCGGTCTGTGAAACGGCCAAAACCGAAGAACATTCGGCACATATGTCTGCATTCAATGGTGGCAGAAGAGGTCCGCACCAAACTGGCAGCCAATATTCCGGTCAGTGATGCCGACATTAGGACCGCATTGGAGAGGTTGCAGGATGATGGTGAGGAGGTTGACTAACAGTGGCCAAACAAGATGTCATCGAAGTTGAGGGCACGGTGGTTGAGCCTTTGCCGAATGCTATGTTTCGGGTTGAGCTGGAAAACGGCCATAAGGTTCTTGCCCACATTTCCGGCAGGATGCGGATGAACTTCATCCGGATATTGCCCGGTGACAAGGTAACGGTAGAGCTTTCACCCTATGATCTAAGTCGTGGTCGGATAACGTACCGAAAAAAATAGAGGGGGTGCTGGCGTTGAAAGTCAGGCCAGCGGTAAAGCGGATCTGCGAGAAATGTAAGATCATCAGGCGCAGAGGGCGCGTTATGGTAATTTGCGAGAATCCTAGGCACAAGCAGAGACAGGGTTAACGTGGGAGGTGAAGGCAGATGGCACGTATAGCCGGTGTAGATATACCTAGAGATAAGCGGGTAGAGATAGCTCTCACCTATATATACGGGATCGGTCGCTCAAGATCCAAGGAGATCCTGGAGAAAGCTAGCGTCAACCCTGACACGAGGGTCCGGGACCTAACCGAGGAAGAGGTCAACCGTCTGCGGGAGATCATCGATCGGGAGTATGTCGTAGAGGGCGATCTGCGGCGGGAGGTATCCCAGAACATCAAGCGGCTGATGGATATAGGTTCATATAGAGGCTACCGTCACCGCAGAGGCCTGCCGGTTCGAGGACAGCGGACTAGGACAAACGCCCGTACCCGCAAGGGGCCAAGAAGGGCTATCGGCGGCCGGCGCCGCTAAGGAAGGAGGGCAACGTGAATGGCTAGACAGAGACGGGCAGCAAGGACCCGCAGGCGGGAGCGGAAGAACGTTCCCAGCGGGGTGGCCCATATTCGTTCAACCTTTAACAATACTATCGTGACCATCAGCGACAAGCAGGGGAATGTCATCTCCTGGGCAAGCTCAGGCCAAATGGGCTTTAAGGGATCTCGAAAGAGCACTCCCTTTGCGGCTGGATTGGCAGCAGAGGCTGCAGCCAAGGCGGCAATGGAGCATGGGATGCGGGAAGTAGAAGTTTATGTAAAGGGCCCGGGAGCCGGACGGGAAGCTGCCATCCGCTCACTGCAGGCTGCTGGTTTGGATGTAAACATGATCAAAGATGTTACACCCATTCCCCACAATGGCTGCAGACCGCCAAAGCGCCGAAGGGTTTGAGTTGAAGCTTGTAGGTGCCTGTTGCCAATGCATGTTTGATGGTACAAATAGGCATTATAATCAAGACATGGTTTGAGCCAAAGATGGAGGTGTTGGATCTCTATGGCCAGGTATACTGGAGCTGTTTGCCGGTTATGTCGGCGGGAAGGGGAGAAGCTCTTTCTTAAGGGTGACCGGTGTTATACAGAGAAATGTGCCGTAGATAGGCGTACGTACCCGCCGGGACAGCACGGTCAGGGGCGCCGCAAGGAATCGGAATATGGACTGCACTTGCGGGAGAAGCAGAAGGTGCGCCGCATCTACGGAGTTTTGGAGCGTCAGTTTGAACGGTATTATGCCCGGGCTGCACGGCAGAAGGGTATTACCGGTGAGAATTTGCTGCAGCTTTTGGAAATGCGGCTAGATAATATTGTGTACCGCATGGGATTAGGTGCTTCCCGTGCGCAGGCGCGGCAGTTGGTCCTCCATGGTCACATTGCGGTCAACGGCAGGAAGGTGGATATCCCCTCCTATGAACTGCAGCCCGGCGATGTAGTCAGCGTGAGAGAGAACAGCCGGAACCTGCAGCTAGTCAAAGATAACGTCGAGGCAGCTGCCGGCCGGACAATGCCGGAGTGGATGGACGTTAATCTGGAGCAATTGGAAGGCAAAATCCTTGCCGTACCCACCCGGGACCAAATGGATATTTCGGTGCAGGAGCACTTGATCGTAGAGTACTATTCCCGGTAATGCTTTTGGGTAAAGTGCTGGCTCGAAGCCAACCGGTTGTCTCCGGCCGCCGATGGACCGGGGCCCGGATGGGGAGCCTGCCAAGGGGGCAGTGGTTGGACTGGCAGTTGCTGCCAAGAACTTGGCATCGGGTGGAAACGATATTGGCCAGCCAGGGAAGGCTGGGATGCCGGCGAGTCTGGCTGCCTTGTGTCGTTAAGGAGGGTTTTGCAGATGCTCGAGATAGAAAAGCCCAAAATCGAATGTGTCGAGTCCGGTGCTTTTTATGGAAAATATGTAGTGGAGCCGTTGGAGAGAGGATACGGGACTACCCTGGGGAACTCGCTGCGTCGGGTGCTGCTGTCATCCCTGCCGGGAGCTGCAGTTGTCTCCGTTAGGATCGATGGGGTACTGCACGAGTTCTCCAATGTGGAAGGGGTAGTGGAGGATACCACAGATATAGTACTCAACCTCAAAGAGCTGGTGGTCAAGCTCCATACAGACGACCCAGTCACTGTGAGGGTAGAGGCTGAGGGAGAAGGAGAAGTCCTGGCGGGCGATATCATTCACGGCCCCGAGGTGGAGATTATGAATCCTGATCTGCACATTGCTACCTTGGATTCTAACGGCCGCCTGCATATGGAGATCGTGTTGATGAAGGGCCGGGGCTATGTCCCTGCTGACCGCAACAAGAATCCGGATGATCCTATCGGTGTAATACCAGTGGACTCCATTTTTACTCCTGTCAGACGGGTCAACTATACGGTAGAGGACACCCGAGTAGGGCAGATTACCGACTATGACCGCCTGATCTTAGAAGTTTGGACAGATGGCAGTATTATGGCAGACGAAGCCGTGACGGTGGCGGCGAAAATCCTTACCGAACATCTGCGGCTTTTCCTCGAACTGAGCGACACAGGGGATGAGCTAGAGATCATGGTGGAAAAAGAAGAGGAAGAGAAGGACCGGGTATTGGAGATGGCCATTGAAGAACTTGACCTATCGGTCCGGTCCTACAACTGCCTGAAGCGGGCAGGGGTTAACACCGTGGAGGAGCTGACCCGCAAGACCGAGGATGATATGCTGAAGGTAAGAAACCTCGGGAAGAAGTCCCTCCAAGAGGTGAAAGACAAGCTGGCAGAATTGGGACTATCTCTGCGGCAAGCGGATGAATAAAGCAGGGTGTTAGGTTGTGATGGGAAGGAGGATTTCAGCATGAGACGAGCTAAATTTGGGCGGGATGCCGGCCATAGGAAAGCCCTACTGCGCAATCTGGTCAGCTCTTTGCTGTTGGAAGAGCGGATTAAGACCACCGACATCAAGGCAAAGGCGGTCAAATCCTTAGCTGATAAGATGATTACCCTGGGCAAACGGGGAGATTTGCACGCCCGGCGCCAGGCTGCGGCTTTTTTGGGGCGGCCCGAAGCGGTGGCCAAGCTCTTTGATGAGATTGCTCCACGGTACACTGAACGCAATGGTGGCTATACCCGGGTTGTGAAGGTTGGGCCTCGGCGGGGAGATGCTGCCCCGATCAGCATCGTAGAGCTGGTCTAATAGCGGTATGTGATGTCTGTGACACCTGAGCTTCAGTGTCAGCTGTTGAGCTTTGGGCCATAATCGATCTGGCAGATGGGGTTAAGGGTTACGCAGTTTTGGGTATATAGTTTGGGAAGTGGGCGCAGCAAAGTCGCAGAGGTTAGCTCCTCTGCGTCGCTTTTTGCAGGGTTCTTTTGCAGGCCGAGGAGACTGGCCGTGCCAGCCTGGGGGAGATAGATGGTGGAGCACAAGCAGAATTTCATAGAAATAGACAAAGTCAGCTTCTCCTATACCGGGGAGCCTGGGGCAGCAGAAGACACAGCTTTGGATGAGGTAAGCCTGAACATCGCCCCTGGAGAGTTCGTCGCGATCGTTGGCCACAATGGCTCAGGCAAGTCAACCTTGGCCAAGCATCTCAACGGCCTGCTCTTGCCGACCAGCGGCGATGTTTGGGTGGCAGGGATGAACACCAAGGATGAAGAGCACCGCTGGAACATCAGACAGACTGTAGGCATGGTATTTCAGAACCCGGATAATCAAATTGTCGCAGCAACTGTAGAAGAAGATGTAGCCTTTGGCCCTGAAAACCTTGGTATGGCTCCAGAGCTGATCCGCAGCCGTGTCGATGAAGCCTTGGCTGTTGTCGGGATGTCGGAATATGCTGAGTCGCCCCCCCACAGCCTGTCAGGGGGACAGAAGCAGCGGGTGGCCATTGCCGGAGTAATCGCCATGCGCCCCCGCTGCCTGGTCTTGGATGAGCCCACAGCCATGTTGGATCCAGTGGGCCGCCGGGAGGTCATGGAGACCATCACACGGCTCAACGAAGAAGAGGGAATCACCGTTGTGCTTATCACCCACTTTATGGATGAAGCTGTCAAGGCCCACCGGGTAGTGGTGATGGACGAAGGCAGGATTGTCCAAGAAGGGCCGCCGGCTGCAGTGTTTCAGGAAATTGCCCTGCTGAGGGAGCTGCGGCTAGATGTCCCGCCAGTGATTGAGCTTGCTTCCCGCCTGCGGGGGAGATCCCTTGCCCTGCCGGAAGCGATCTTAACAGTAGATGAGATGGTGACAGCGTTATGTCAATTGAGATCAGAGGCCTGACCCATACATATAATCCCGGCACTCCCTTGGCCAGGACGGCCATTAAGGACATCGACCTGACCATAGAAGACGGCGAAACTGTGGCCATTATCGGACATACAGGTTCGGGCAAGTCTACCTTGGTTCAGCATCTTAACGGCCTGCTCAAGCCTACTGCCGGCAGCGTCAAGGTTGATGGTGTTGATATCAATCAAAAGGGTGTGGACCTGCGGACCATTCGCTGGAAAGTAGGGCTGGTGTTCCAATACCCTGAGCATCAGCTCTTTGAAGAAACCGTCTGGGACGATGTGGCCTTCGGCCCCCGGAACATGGGGCTAGCCGATGAGGAAGTCCGTTCCCGAGTAGAACGGGCTTTGGCCGCGGTGGATGTTGATATGGCCTTGGCGGAACGTTCTCCCTTTGAGCTCAGCGGCGGTGAAAAGCGGCGGGTTGCCATAGCCGGGGTTCTGGCCATGGAACCATCGGTACTGGTGCTGGATGAGCCTACAGCTGGTTTGGATCCCAGGGGCCGCCAGGATATGCTCCGGCGGATTCAGCGGCTGCAAAAAGAGCGCCAGCTGACTGTGGTCTTTGTCTCCCACAACATGGCGGAGGTTGCCACCTTGGCCGACCGGTTGATCGTCATGGAACGGGGAGTAATTGTGATGGAAGGTCCGCCCCAGGCCATCTTTGCCCAAGGTGAGCAGCTGGAGGCCATTGGCTTGGGAGTCCCCGAGATGACAGCTCTAATGGGGAAGCTGCGGGCAAAGGGCTGGGATGTGCCGGACAGCGCCTTAACTGTGGAAGAGGCGGAAGCAGCCATCATGGCTGTGCTCAGGCGGGAAGCGAGGGTTGGTACCGGTGGCGACATTTAGAAACATCACTATTGGCCAGTATATCCCAGGGGAATCCCTGCTGCACAGGCTGGATCCCCGGACCAAGATCTTGGTCACCTTGCTCATGGTGGTGGGCCTGTTTTTCATCGATACTTACCTGGGCTACGGCCTAGCTGCCTTATATATCGCGCTGGCCATCTTCCGCTCAGGGATACCGCCGCGCTTTCTCTTCCGCGGCCTGAGGCCTGTCATCATCATTATTCTTTTGACCTTCGCGCTCAACTCTTTCATGACCGAGGGAGAGATCCTCTGGCAGTGGAGCTTTCTGACTTTGACCAAGGAAGGCCTGTCCAAAGGCGGTATGCTGGCCATCCGGCTGATCTTGCTCATCGTGGGGACTTCAATCTTAACCCTAACCACATCGCCTCTGGCTTTGACCGATGGACTAGAAAAGCTCCTAAGGCCTGGAAAACGGATCGGGATCCCGGCACACGAGTTGGCGATGATGATGACCATCGCCCTGCGCTTCATACCGACGCTGTTAGAAGAAACAGAGAAAATCATGAAAGCCCAGATGGCCCGGGGCGCCGACTTCGAATCAGGCAACCTCTTGCAGAGGGCAAAGAGCTTATTGCCCCTCTTGGTGCCTTTGTTTGTCAGCGCCTTTCGCCGTGCTGACGACTTGGCAGTTGCCATGGAGGCAAGATGCTACCGGGGCGGAGAGGGCCGCACCAAGCTTAAGCAGCTGGCCTTTCAGGCCGTAGACTTCTTAGTCCTGGGCGGCAGCCTCGTGTTTATCATATGGCTGGCGCTATCCATGTAGGAAGCTGCGGTTCAGGTAGAGCCGCAATCAGGCAGCATCATCGGTGAGGTGACGAAGAGCAGATGGGTGGTGAAGTGCGGAATATCCGGCTGGTTCTGGAATACGACGGTACCAACTACCATGGGTTTCAGACCCAGGACGATCCGGCATTACCTACGATCCAGGGTGAGCTGGAAGCAGCCATTGAGGCCATCTGCCATGAGCGGCTGCGGATCACCGGCTCCGGCCGCACTGATGCTGGAGCCCATGCCTTAGGCCAAGTGGTCAACTTTCATACCCGCTCCACTGTTCCCACCCACCGTTTTCCGGCGGCTCTCAACAGCGTACTGCCCAGGGACATCAGGGTGAAAGAAGCTGCGGCAGTGCCGCAGGAGTTTCATGCCCGGTTCGACGCCCTTTCCAAGACTTACGCCTATCTAGTGGACAACCGGCCCTCTACCAGTGTCTTCCTCCGTAACTATGCCTATCACGTGCCGCAGCCCTTGGATCTAGTGGCTATGCGCCGGGCTGCAGAGATCTTGGTAGGCACCCACGACTTCGCTTCCTTTCAGTCCAGCGGCAGCTCTGCCAAGACCTCGGTGCGGACTGTCTATGGGTTGGGCATTGACGAGATCGAAGCTCACGAAGGGATTATCAAGTTCAGCGTGCGGGCCGATGGCTTCTTGTACAACATGGTCCGCAACATGGTGGGTACTCTGCTGGAGGTAGGGCTGGGTAGATATTCTGTTGAGGATACAGCTTCTATCCTGGCAGCTCGGGATCGGCGCCTGGCGGGTCCCACAGCTCCTGCCCAGGGACTCTACCTAGTGAAGGTGGAGTACGGGTTACGTACTGATGGAAGTCCTCCCCGATCTCAAGACCCAGGTCTACGGCATCTATCAAGATGCCCATTGGGACAGCTTCGGCATTGATGCCTGGCTGGGACGGAACGCATGGCTGTTCCACGCTGGATACATGAGCGATGGTGACGAGGAGAGCTTCTTTCGGCTGGGTATAGGGCTGCGCTTATAAGGAACAGGCGCAGCAGACTAACCCAAGCTGTGCTTCTTGCTACCGCTTCCGCAGGACACTGATGGGCCTTACGACTTGCTCTTCGGTGCCGGCAAGGGGTGAGTTGAGGTTCCAATTATTCCACCAGCCGATAAACTCAAATCCCTGTTGGCCGGTGATCAGCAGAAACTCCTGGGGGTAGACCGCCCGCCGGATACTGGTTTGCTCAAGGCGGCGTGTTTGGCCCCCTTCATTGATCAGCAGGGTGATTCTCTCCTGGAAGGTCTGGTCGATGTAGTTGAGCAGCTCGGTTGAGTGGCTGACCTCAACAGTGATTCCGTCCCGTTCCATGACCCAGCTGTCAGTGGTGTCTGCCAGCCAGCTAAAATCGACACACCAGTCTAAGAAATACAGGCCGCCAGGGTTTAAAGCGCGGTTGACTGAAGCAAAATGAGAAATGAGTTCACTGGTGTTTTTGACATACAAGGAACCCAGCATGATGATGGCAAAATCTGCCGGTGCATCCAGCCGGAAGTCATTCATGTTCTGCCTGTAGAGCTCGACTTCATGCCCCAGCTGTTGGGCTTTTTGCCGGGAGTACTGCAGCATCTCTGGGCTGAGGTCAAGGCCTATGTATGAGTAGCCCAGCTGCAGCAGTTCCTGCATATGGGGGCTGTTGCCGCAGCCCAGCTCCAAGACCCGCTTGACCGGGATGGAGGAATAGCGGCGGATGGCCTCTTGCATGACCTCCACTTCTCCGGGTATGTCCCGGTAGGAAAAAGCTATCTCATAGTAGAATGGATTGGCGTATAGGCTGTCCACGGCAGTTCACTTCCTTTCAGGGTGTAGGCTGGCCGGCAGCTCTCGGTGGCCAGTTGACCGCGATCCTGGCCAGTTTGGTGCCCGGCCTTGCAGTGCGGCTTGTGGGTATCTTCTATCACGGGCAGCGACCCTGCAAGGAGACTTCTTTAGCTATCCTTAGGTTCCCTGCAAGAACTCCGGTGCTGCCGGTATGAGTCAGGAGTTCTCGGATTTCCAGCACGATCCGGTGCCGCCGTAAATGCTTGACAGCAGGGGAGTGCTGTATTAAAATTGATACGGCAAACTCGGTATGGTGCCGAGTTTTCGTAGTTCATGATCAGGAAGTTATAGACCTAGTTTGCGTATAACCGGTTCTTGACTATCCGCTGCGGTACATAGCCCCGGCCGCTGCGAAGTGGGTTGAGAGCGGTTACCATAAACCGTTCTGTCAAAGGGGGGAAGTCTGATGGAAAAAGGTAAGACGTACATGGCCAAACCCGCTGATATCCAGCGAAACTGGTATGTGGTCGATGCTGAGGATAAGGTGCTGGGCCGTTTGGCGGCAGAAATCGCTACCGTCCTTAGGGGTAAGAACAAGCCCCAATTCACACCTCACATGGACACCGGTGATTTTGTCATCGTCGTCAATGCCGAGAAGGTGAAGCTGACTGGGAAGAAGCTTGACCAGAAGCTGTATCGCTGGCACACCGGCTATCCCGGTGGCCTCCGCTCCCGAACGGCTGCTGAAATGCTGGCTAGGAAGCCAGAAGAGGTGATTCGACGGGCTGTCTGGGGTATGATGCCCAAGAACGCCCTCAGCCGGAATCAGATGAAGAAACTAAAGGTGTATGCGGGCCCTGACCATCCCCATATGGCCCAGATGCCGCAGCCTTTGGAAAGTCTGGCGACTGATAAGTAGAGAAAACAGCGGATTGCGTTATCCCTATAGATCAATACACAGATTGGAGAAAGGAGGGATAGGTAGGTGGCCACCGCAGATTTGAATCAGTACTATGGTACAGGACGGAGAAAGTGTTCTGTTGCCAGGGTTTATCTAAGACCAGGAAACGGCAACATTGAGATAAATAAACGGAGTATTGATGAGTACTTCGGGCGTGAAGTACTAAAGACTATCTGCCTCCAGCCCCTGAAGCTGACCGGTACGGAGGGGAAGTTCGACATCAAGGTGAATGTCACGGGAGGCGGCATGTCTGGACAGGCAGGTGCCATTCGCCACGGCATCGCTAGAGCACTTTTGGAGTATGATCAGGATTTGCGTACTCCGCTAAAACGGGCAGGGTACTTGACCCGGGATCCTAGGATGAAGGAACGGCACAAGTACGGCTTGAAGAAGGCCCGTAGGGCTCCGCAGTTCTCCAAGCGTTAATGGCAGTTTTTTGCAGAATGGGCGGTCTTTTCCGAAACAGCGGAGGGCCGCCTTTTTGCTACGTATTGCTCGGAGCTTCCCCGGCCTTGCGCCAGCTTGCGAGGAAGCTCTTCCAGGGCAGTTCTTGGGTGTTGGAGATTACGCTAAAAGGAGGCAATCCCAGTGCGAGAAAGGGATGGTGCCGGCGGCGCCGGCTCGGTCCATGGGCCATATGATATTGCTGTCATCGGAGGCGGACCCGGCGGGTATGTGGCAGCCATCTATGCCGCGAGACAGGGTGCCAAGGTGGTGTTGGTGGAAAAGGATACTCCCGGCGGGACTTGCCTCAATCGAGGATGTATTCCCACCAAAGCCTTGATCCGCACCACTGAGGTGTACAAGCTGATGCAGGAAGCAGGCCGTTACGGCCTCCGGGTGCAAGGAGTGGAAGTTGATTTCAAGCGGGCAATGGCTAGGAAAGACCGGGTTGTAAACGGCTTGGTCAAGGGAGTCGAAACCTTGCTAGCTAAGCACGGTGTGACAGTCGTCCATGGCTTTGGCCGCTTGGTGGATGGGGAGACTGTAGCTGTGAAGGCCGGTGAGGGTGAAGAGACGCTGCTTAAGGCACGCCATATTATTCTAGCTACTGGATCTGAGCCGGTCACCCTGCCGATTCCCGGTGCCGCGAGTGATGCGGTAATCGATAGCGATCAGGCTCTTGAATTAGATGAGCTGCCTGAGGCCATGGTGATTATCGGCGGCGGAGTTATCGGTATGGAGTTCGCCTTTATCTTTGCCAGGCTAGGCGTAAAGGTTACCGTCATAGAGTATCTGGAGCAGATCCTGCCGCCGGTTGATGAGGATGTGGCCCAGGAGGTGTTTCGCAGTGCCCGGACGGCAGGCATCAAGATCTTTACCAAAGCCCGGGTGATTGCTATTCACCAGGGCGAAGGAGGCCGGGCGGCTGTAGTCTTTGAAGATGCTGCAACCGGCGAGGCTTTGCCCGAGGTTACGGCAGATAAGGTGCTGATGGCGGTGGGCAGGCGCCCTCTCCTAGAGGGCCTGGGAGCTGTGGAGATAGGAGTGGAGCTGGATGCCGAGGGCAGGGGCATTAAGGTCAATGACCGCATGCAGACCAATGTTCCCAATATCTACGCCATCGGTGATGTAACTGCCAAAGTCATGCTGGCCCATGCTGCTTCCACCCAGGGATTGGTTGCTGTAGACAATATCCTGGGCCGGGACAGCCTGATGGATTACAGCGCTGTGCCTAATGCCATCTTCACCGACCCAGAAATAGCATCGGTGGGTGTGACGGAGAAAGAAGCAGCGGCTGACGACCTCAACATACGGGTGGGCCGCTTCCCCTTTGCCGCCAACGGCAAGGCCCTGGCTTTAGGAAACAGCCGGGGGTTTGTCAAGCTGATTGCCGATGCTGATACCGGTGCAATCATCGGCGGCAGCATCGTGGGCCCAGGGGCCACGGATCTCATTGGGGAGATCACTTTGGCAGTACAGCATCGGCTGACCGCCCAGCAGGTGGCAAGGACCATCCACGCTCATCCCACCCTGCCGGAGGCGATTTTCGAAGCCGCCTGGGCAGCAGAAAGCGGGGCCCTTCACCTTGCAGAGTAACTGGCGAGACGCGAGCATTGTCATTTCCCCATCACTCGATCCTTGGTACAACTTGGCAGTAGAGGAGCTCCTGCTGCGGGAGAGCAGGCGGGCAGCTGCCGGCACTGTCCTCTACCTTTGGCAAAACCAAAATACAGTAGTCATCGGCCGCAACCAGAATGCCTGGAAGGAGTGCCGGTGGGAACTCCTGCACGCAGAAGGCGGCAGACTTGCCCGCCGCCTATCCGGCGGGGGTGCGGTCTATCACGATATAGGCAACTTGAATTTTACCTTTGTCACATCCAGGAAAGGCTATGATCTCCCCAAGCAGCTGGAGGTGATCCTCCAGGCTGTGGGGAGCCTCGGCATTCCCGCGGAGTTTTCCGGGCGCAACGATATCCTCGCGGCAGGCCGGAAGTTTTCCGGCAATGCCTTCTACAAAGACACGCATCGGGCTTACCATCACGGCACCATCTTGGTGTCGGTGGATTTTGCCAAACTCAATCGGTACCTGCAGGTATCCAAGGAGAAAATGGCTGCCAAGGGCATCAACTCAGTCCGTTCCCGGGTGGTGAACCTTGCGGAGCTTAAGCCGGGCCTTGAGGTGGAAGATGTAAAGGAAGCACTGAAAACCGCCTTCCGCAGCCTGTACAGCGCCGATGGGGGAGAAGCGGTGATCCAAAGCCAGAACGGAGCCGTCCAGGAGTTGTATGAGAAGTATGCATCCTGGGAGTGGCGCTTTGGCAAGACACCGCCATTTGACCTTACCATCCAGAGGCGCTTTCCCTGGGGAGGAATAGAACTAGGCCTGACGCTCAAGGGCGGTTCCATCCAGGATGCCAGGGTGTTTTCCGATGCCATGGAGCCCCAGCTCATAGAGGCTATCGCCCCCAGGCTGCAAGGCCTTCCCCTAGATAAGGGAGCCATGGCCGCTGTCCTTGGAGGGCTGGGTGAGACAGAGGAAGAAAAGGAGATTATCCGGGAGATCCGGGAATGGCTGTCTGCTGTGGAATTCTAACCTTGGAATTAGGCCGCTGTTAGGGAATCTGCGGCATCAGAGGAGATGATCCCGCTCACTGCAAGGTCAAGTCCGGCGGGCTGAGGAGACTTCCCCGGCAAGCGGTGTGAGCAGCAAGTATTTGGCAGTGGAGGAAAGGTATTGTGACCTAACCCTCCGCTGCCGTTTCGCTTTTCAAGCGTATTCTCCTGGAGAGTCTCTTCAGCCTCCCCAGGCGCCTCCGGTATCACATCTTCGTTTTCCTCATCCTCCTCCTCATCCTCTTCTGCTTCTTCATCGGCTCCATCAGGGAGTTCATCAACGACTGCTCCATCCTCCAGCCTGCCGCCGTCCGGTGCCTCAGGCCAGAACAGGTCATAGGGAGTGTTGGGCGGCTCGGGAGACAGCTCCTCTGAAAACTGGCTTTGGTCAACACAGGGTGCGTATTCCGCGGGTTCGGTTCCTTGGATAAAGGCACAGGGTACTGACCATTCACAGCCCGGGCCTGCCAAGAGCCCAGTAAAGATGTGGATGGGAATGCCGGTGACAACGCTGGGGGGCACCGGGAAATCCCGGGGCGGTTCATCGGCTAAGGCAGTATTGATGAATTCGGTCCAGACGGGGCCGGCCAAAGT
>LFRM01370670.1_pt1 | contig 30535 bp, 30 predicted proteins | sample 618341 | NCBI WGS metagenome assembly LFRM01 (sample SAMN03654438, study PRJNA283298) | anaerobic digester metagenome | isolation source: pool of bioreactors CSTR01a, CSTR02a, and CSTR03a thermophilic anaerobic... | place: Denmark: Kgs. Lyngby | collected 2014-05-21 | reverse complement strand
CATACTCGGGCTTCATTTCCGGAATCTCTGGAATTGAAGCAGTCAGAAATACCTCCAGATCATTAAAATATTTTTCAAGAACTGGCTTCACCAAGCTGTAGTTGATGCGTTGACCTTCCCGTCTTTCCTCTGTTAAGCCTACAGCCTTCAACCTCCGCAGGTGCTGGGACACAGTAGGTTGGGCGATATCCATAATTTCTACCAATTCACATACGCAAAGATCCTGCTCTAAAAGAAATTTAATAATCTTCATCCGTGTCGGATCAGACAGCACCTTAAGGAATTCCATAAGTTTATCCAATTAGTTGAACCCCCTTAAACGTGATAGACATTTTTTATTATTCACCCCGCTTGGAGCCAATTATAATGCAATTATTCCTATATCGCTATATTGTAATTTGCCTATTTTTGCATTATATGAAGACCGGTTTAATTTTGTCAACCGGTTTTTTTATGTTCTTCAAAGGAGACACATTTTTTTGTTCGGAATAATCCTAAACGGTTTACCTTACCACATTTAAGCGCATCAAAAAATAACGTGGAACTTCACAATGTAAAGCTCCATCCCTTTTTCATGTTGCATTTTCGTTTGCTCCCTAAAATAAACAGACTGCTATGCTATTTGGCGAGATGGCCATCAATACTACATCATACTGCCGATTATCAATCACTTCTAAGAAGGGCACTGCTAACAGGCTATGTCGAAGTCGGCAAGGATAACCGGACCGGATATTGTAGGAACAGTGTCTAGATATTCGGGAAAAGATTTACCAAAGGTGATAAAAAATCCTTTTACAATTACAATACTTTAAACATCTTTATATGTGGAATTTGAATAAATTCAGGATAATACTCTTCCCCTTCAGTTTGATAACCATACTTGCTATAGAATTCCTGAGCTGATACTCGGGACTCCAAAACCATTTGTTTATAATTTTGTGACCGGGCATATTCTTCCATGGCAGCCAGGACCGCCTTACCATATCCCTTTCTCTGTGCTTCAGGACTTGTAGCCAAATATCTAATTTTAATGATATCCTCTGTAATCGGTGTAAGGGTACCTACACATAAAAGCTTTTCATCTTGGAAATAACCCCAGTTTGTATCAATTCCTTCTTGTTCTTTTGTAAGATCATCGTCAAAACTTCTCCCCCAGGGTTTTCTTAATACTTCTTCTCTCAATTTGAAAGCCATATCGTATTCCGGTGTTCCATAAAATATTTGCTTTATCATGTCGTATACATCCCCCAATTTTGTTTTCTTTGCCTCACATTTTTCTCCGCCGTAAGCAGCAGCCGCTGAATGTAATAAACGTTGTTACTAATTCTTCTTTAGCTTGCTCCCTATTCTATTTTCAGAAAAAAATCATTTTCTTAAAACTGTATACTTTCAAGTTAAAATGTCAACCCCCATGATAGTCCGTGAACCTCCCCCACTTCTAGAAGATGAGGTTTCAAAGAGAATATCCATACTAATTCTTGCGTTTCTTGACCTGAAATATTAGAGGTTTTTGCGTCTTCTCTACTTCTCTGCCAGTAACATACTAAGCTTGATTTTACCGTTAGGGAAGATTTTAAAGCCGCCTTTTTTCCATGTGGTGTTGCAATGTCTTTTCTGCCGCCAGGGACAGCGGTTATGAGAGGATCCTTATCCAAAATTGATAAACCAAGTCCTGGGTTATAACGATATCAAAAATAGCTTCGGCTCTGAATATCTGAACGTAAGGCGTTCCCATACTCGATTGTACCTCCACCCAGGACTATTTCGCCGTCGTAGAGCACAACCGCCTGTCCGGGAGCAACTGCCCTCTGGGGCTGCCGGAAATCAACCTGCACACAATCACCTTTTGTATGGGCAACGGCTTCAGCCTTTGGCGAGTTGTACCTGATTTTTGCCTGTACGTTTACAGAATCCCTAAAAGGTATTCCAGAAATATAATTAAAATCTGAGGCCACCAGACTGTCAAAAAACAAATCCTTTTCTTCCCCCACCCAAACAGTTTGCTCCTGAGGATCGATTTTTGTTACATAAACAGGATAGCCAAGGGCCAATCCCAAACCTCTGCGCTGCCCAATCGTATAATTGTGAACTCCCTTATGCTTCCCCAAGGACTCTCCGGTGACGGACTTGAACTCACCTTCTATAGGAGGTACCTCCAAGTATTCCTCAACAAATCCCGCGTAATTGTCGTAGGAAACGAAACAAATTTCCTGACTCTCCGGCTTGTCAAAGACGGGGAGACCGGCTTCCCAGGCAATTGCCCGAACTTCTTCCTTTTTTAGGCTCCCCAGTGGAAAAAGAGTGTGTTTAAGCTGTTCCTGAGTCATTGAGTAAAGGGCGTAGCTCTGATCTTTGGTGGAGTCTACTCCGGTCAGCAGAAGGTATTTTTCTTCATTTTCCTGGTCTCTTACAATCCGCGAATAATGGCCCGTTGCTATATAGTCCGCTCCAATGCCCCTGGCCTTGTGTAACAAAGATTCAAATTTTATATACCGGTTACAGGCGATACAAGGATTAGGCGTTCGACCTTTTATATATTCCCGGCAGAAATACTTGATAACCTTTTCCTCAAATTCATCCCGGAAATTCATCACATAGTGAGGGATATCCAGTTTCCAGGATACTTTCCTGGCATCACCCACAGCTTCCAGGCTGCAACATGCCTTTGCCTTGTCCTCCGGCTGGGGCCAGATCTGCATCGTAACTCCAATGACCTCATATCCCTGCTGTTTAAGGAGCAATGCCGCGACCGAACTGTCAACGCCGCCGCTCATGGCCACCACAACCTTTTCAGCCACTGAAATTATTCCTCCCGTCTACACAAACTTTGTCGCCGATACTCTTAATAAGTAGTATGAGCAGCCGCCAGACGGAGAATTCTCTGCTAAACTTGTCGTCATCTCAAGAGTAGACATGTGGACAAAATCTTTGACTCTAAGGAGACGGTAGAGTGTCCCAATAAAACCATTGGCATAAATTTTGACCTGCTGCAGTAGACGAAATTGCTAACCTTTTTTTACCATACCTCGCAGATCTACTTCACATTTTAAGAATATTGTGCCGGTAAACTAATCATTGAAAATTCTAATTCCCGAATATACTATCAGCAAAATAATACTAATCCCCAGCGAATATTCAAAATAGCTTTTAAATAAATTAATGCTCCAGTTATCTTCCCCAATAATCCAGAAAGCCAAAAAATTATGAATAGCTATTCCGTCGTTAATGCCAGGGATAGCAGATTCAAACGACTTTATTATTCACGAAAAAAATTAAAGAAAAAAGAAAAAGGGATAAGTGGCATAAATCTTGCTTTTCAAGGCTTTGCCCTTATCCCTTTCTTATTCTGTATGAACTTGATCCCTAATCCCTTTCCCTTGACACTCCCTCAACAGAACCCCTTTTTCGCATGGATCGGAGAAATAAATGAGAAATCAAAATTTGTTTGTGGTGTGGCGCAGGTTCCCCTGCTTCACTCCACTGTTACAGCTTTTACTAAATTTCGAGGTTTATCTACGTCACAGCCCCGGTGTACTGCAGTGTAATATGCCAGCAGCTGGAGAGGGATTACGGCAAGGATGGGTGCTACCAACGGCGCTGTTCTGGGAATAAAGATGGTGCCTCCCGCAGTCTTGGCTACCCTGTCATCCCCCTCATAAGTTACCACAATAGTCTGGGCACCCCGGGCAACTACTTCTTCGACAATGCTGATAGTCTTCTCATGTACGTGATCCTGTGTTACCACCCCAATTACAGGCATACCTTCCCGAATCAAAGCCATAGGCCCGTGTTTCAACTCTCCGGCAGCATAGGCCTCGGCATGTATATATGAAGTCTCCTTGAGTTTTAAAGATCCTTCCATAGCAACAGGATGGTCCATCCCCCTGCCGATATAGAAGCAGTTCTCATTTGCAGCCAGGGAAACAGCAAGCTGTTCGATCTGTTCAATACGTTCTTTCTGCTCAAGAAACTTTGCTACCTGGTCGGGTATATTTTTCAAGGCAATTACCAAATCGGCAATTTCCTTTTTGGAAACAGTGCCCAAAAGCTCAGCAAAATGTCCGGCAATCAGGTACATAGCTGCCAGCTGGGTAACGTACGCCTTAGTTGAAGCTACGGAAATCTCCGGGCCTGCCCAGGTAAAAATGACATCGTCGGCTTCATGAGCAACAGAACTGTCCACAACATTTGTAACAGCCAGCACCCTGGCGCCCTTTTCCTTGGCTAAGCGCAGAGCACCAAGTGTATCTGCCGTTTCACCGGACTGGCTCACTACTATCAAAAGGGATTTTTTCGTCAGCATTGGGGCATTGTAGCGGAACTCCGAAGCCAGTATAGCCTCTACAGGAATCCCCGCCAGTTTTTCAATAGTATACTTGCCTATAAGCCCTGCATGGTACGCAGTGCCGCATGCGGCCATAAATACACGGTCAGTATTCTTTAGCTGTTCAGCTGTAATTTTAACCTCACCAAGGCAGATTTTCTTCTCCTCTTCATTTATCCTGGGATTAATAGTATCTCTCAGAGCCCGAGGCTGCTCGAAAATCTCCTTAAGCATGAAGTGAGGGTAACTCCCCTTTTCAGCAGCCTCATTGTCACAGTTTACCTGAACAGTATCTTTGGTTAGCTTTCCGCACATATAGATTTTCTCCTCTCAGTTGGATACCTCTTTTGAGGCGCATTGCATGAATACAATACACATACTTTTGCATTTGTTCCTATTAATTTCACGCAAAAATTCCGGGCACAACAAATAAGCCACCCACTGCCCTTTAGGCCCGGAATCACTTCCGGGGTTTGTACGACAACTTTTACGGCCGTGGCCAAGCCGGAGGGCACCCGCCGAATGCTCGATTAACCCTCTCCTCGTCAACCCGGTAAATTGTATCATCCTGCTAACGAAGAATCCATTCATTACCGGGTCCAGGCGCTTCTATTCCACTTTCCCGTTTTCTTCTTACTTGGACATCACCTCCTCTTTCCCTACCGGTAGATTTAATCATACCATTTTTTATTAAAAATCTGTAATTTGGAAACGCTTATCCCTGCTCACTTATTACTGCGGCAACACGGTCTGCAATTTCGGTACACTGTTCCTCTGTAGGGCTTTCAACCATCACCCTGATAACCGGTTCAGTCCCTGAAGGACGAACAAGGATCCTCCCGGTATTTCCCAGTTCTCCCTCTGCAGCCTTTAGAGCTTTCGCCAGGGCTTCGCTTTTTTGTGCAGCCTCCTTATCCTTCACTCGGACATTAACCATTGTCTGGGGCAGTTTTTTCATCAGACGAGACAACGCTGACAAAGGTTCCCCTTTCTCTTTCATGACGCTTATCAGCTGCACTGCGGAGACAATTCCGTCCCCTGTGGTACAATGGTCGGAAAAAATTATGTGTCCCGACTGTTCTCCTCCCAGAGTAGCATCCTCCTCAAGCATTTTGCGAAGCACATATTTGTCCCCCACGGGAGTCCTATGTATTTTGATACCGGCTTCATTAAAAGCAATCTCCAACCCCAGATTGCTCATCACGGTTACAACTACGGTACGGTTCCTGAGCAGACCCTTTTCCGCCAGGTGCAGGCCGCAGATCAGCATAATGGAATCCCCGTCAACGATGTTTCCCTTTTCGTCTACGGCAATAACCCTGTCCGCATCCCCGTCGTGGGCAATACCCGCGTCGGCATTATGCTTTAACACCTGTTCAATTAAAGCCTTTACATTAGTGGAACCGCAGTTTACATTTATCCTGGAGCCGTCCGGCTGATTGTTAATTGCAATTACTTCCGCTCCCAGCTGGGTCAAGATCCTGGGAGCAGCTTCCCATGCCGCACCGTAACCGCAGTCAACAACGATGCGTAAACCGCTGAAATCACAGTTTACCGTATTGGCTACATAAAGGGCATACTTCTCCAGCCCCTGGACTTCCGTAAATGCCCTGCCTACCAATAGCCCAGTGGGCCGGGGGATTATCAGGTCATCTTTTACGGCAGCCTCAATCCGGCTCTCCTCTTCATCCCCCAGCTTAAACCCCTTGCTGTCAAAAAATTTTATCCCGTTATCCTCTACGGGATTATGTGAGGCAGAAATCACAATACCTGCATCAGCACCCATAGAACGGGTCAAAAAAGCTACCCCTGGTGTGGGAATTATCCCCAGCCGCACAGCATTGGCTCCGGTAGAGCAAATTCCAGCAATCAATGCTGCTTCCAGCAAATCCCCCGATACCCGGGTATCCCTCCCGATCAATATAGTACCCTGACCGCCGCAAAGAACGTATGCCCCTGCCCGGCCCAACTTGAACGCCAGTTCAGCTGTCAATTCTTTGTTGGCAATTCCCCTGACTCCATCCGTCCCGAATAACTCTCCCAATGGTAAGCTCCTTTCCCCATGCAACAAAAAAATCAATTTATTTTATGTCGCACTTAATTAAGATGTTACTCCCCAGGCTTTTGCTCCGGTTCCTGTTCTTTTTTTGTCAATTCAACAGTCACACTTACCTCCGTCCGTCCCAACACCTGTACTGACTCGGGAATTTCCAAACGCGCTTTTTCCGTAAAGCTGTCCTCTCTGCCGGTTAAATCAACCGGCCGGGTTTTAATGCTGGTAATACTCTCAATAACCTCCGGTGCACCGCTAATTTCTACCTGTTTTGGCTCCACCTGAACCGTCCCAACCTCAATTTCTTCCGGAGGTTTCCCTTGAATGACTGCTTCTACGGGAACTGTTTTGCTCTGATTTTCCGCCACTACAGGAATGGTAACCTTAACAGTATTTGGTTTAATAGAAACTTCCAGATCTGCGTCACTGTTCAAGGTAACAGGCAGTACCCTGACATAATTCTGGGACACGTTATTCAACTCTATCTTAACAACTGCTGACCTAAGGCCCTTTAAAATATCTTCCGGCCCGCTGACAATTACCTCCGCAGGTTCAATAACAGGGTTGAGAACCCTAAAACCGGGAGCCGCTCCGCCCCTGATGCTTGCAACTACCGGCAGCTGTCTGGTGCCCATCTCCGTCAGCGTTACTGCCACAGAAGACGGTGTTATATTAATCAGTCTCACACCGGTAGGAATTGTTACTTCAACCGGTATCCGGTGAGTGCCGGCTTCGTATGAATCCAGACGGACAAAAGCGCTGAACTGGTTGGTTCTCAACCTGTCTATTACACCCAACTCTCCCTCAACCCTAACATTAACACTTTTGGGAAGCTCGCTGGCTACAAGGGAGATAGAAAGCCCCCGCACTTCCAGAGGGACTTCCACCACCTGCTGGCGGTAGCTGATATCCTGATCAGAAGCATTCAACCAGAGTACAACAGCCAGAAAAACGGCCACAATTTTATAAATGAGGTTTTTCCCCAACAGGTCTCTCATCCTTCAACTACCTCCTGGGCCTAAGCATACTGGACAGGTCACGGGCATCTTCAGGCAGCAGCAGCCGATTCAGGGTTTCCTGAAGCTGCTTTCTGTCCAGTCTCCTTGTTATTTTTCCTTCATAGGCCACAGAAATTATTCCTGTTTCCTCTGAAACCACAAGGGCAACTGCATCCGTGTCCTCAGTAACCCCAAGGGCAGCCCTGTGTCTTGTACCCAATTCTTTACTCAGGAAAGGCCTGTCAGTCAAGGGAAGAAGGCAGGCCGCCGCAGCTACCCTGTTCCCGCTGATTATCGCTGCCCCGTCATGGAGGGGAGAATTGGGGAAAAAGATATTCAGCAGAAAATCCGGGGAAACTATACCATCAATGGCTACCCCCGTCTCCATGTAATCCTTTAGACCTGTTTCCTTCTCAATGATAATTAATGCACCAATTCTACGGCGCACAAGAATGTCAACGGTGTCACAAAGAACCTCGATCAACCCGGAAACCTCTTCCTTGTTCACAAACAGAGAAATCGGCCGGCCGAAAAACCGTCCCCTCCCAAGTTGTTCCAGAGCCCTGCGCAGTTCCGGCTGAAAGATCACAGGAACCGCAACAAGGATAGCCAGCCCTGCTTTGTTCAGCAGCCAGGTAACTGTGCGAAACTCCAGCTCCACGCTAACGAGAGAAAAGAGGCCAAGAAGAGCAAGCCCCTTGAGAAGTTGTACAGCACGGGTACCCTTAGCAAGAAGCAGTACTTTGTATAAGACGAAGGACACAATTCCTACGTCAATTACTGTCAGTAAAATTTCTTTAAAGTCCCATCCTTGGATTAATTCTAGTAGCGCCACCTGCTCCACCTGCATCCCAGTAATTTAGCAACCCTATTTTTTCGACAGTATGATAAGATATTACCTATAAATATTGTAATTTAAATCTGTTTGGGTAGATTCTCTGCGATAATAACCTGTCCAAAAAATAATTTCAACAATGATTGAAGCAAATCCTCTCTTTTTTCCTCCTCATCGGGATAAGGTTAATGGTTTTAATACCAAAATTGCCTAATAAATGCCTGAAAGGGGTACATTTCCGTGGATAGAAGGTGGCAAATTTATTTGGGTTCTGCAGCTTTGATTTGCGGGCTGGTACTTTCACAGGTTCTCCCTAACCAGCTACAGGCTCAGGCTGACCCTAACCCTAAAAATAAAACACTGGTTGAAACCATTAAACAGCTGGAGTCAAATATTGCCCTTCTGGAAAACGAAATTGCTTCAGCAAGGGAAGACATTGAGCGGCACGCCAAGTCAAAAGGAATGCACGTCTCAGACGATTTGCAAATTGAAGTTCAGCTCCAGCAGGCAGCCGCAGGTCTAACGGAATTAACGGGAGAAGGAATAGTAATAACCCTGGACGATAATTCGGCAGGGGCACAAACAGCAAAGCTTAATGACCCGGCAAATTACAGGCCAAACGATTATATTATCCATGATAAGAACCTCCTTTATGTTGTTAACGAGCTTAAACAAGCCAAAGCCCAGGGAATCTCCATAAACGGTCAAAGGATTGCCTCCTCATCGGACATCCGCTGTGTGGGCACCGTTATCATGATTAACTCAACGCGGGTTGCCCCACCTTTTGAAATATCTGCTATAGGCAACGCGAATAAACTAAAAAAGGCTGTTGAAGAAGGAAGGGAGTATCTTTACCTGAAACAAAACAAATTCCCTGTAAAAATTGACATTATGGAGAAAGTCGTCCTGCCGGCATATACAGGCAGCTTTAATCCAAAGTACATGACTTCGGACCAACAGGGAGATAAGCAATAAAGGCAGGTGGAGCAGGTGGCAAAGGGCAAATCAAAACTGCAAATAACCCTTTTCTTCTTATGTATTGCTTTGGGTCTCCTGCTCTCTGTAAGGTTTACCAATGAAGGCAATGCCAGCTACCTGGAGCGCCAGAATCAAGAAGACCTGCTGGCTATATGGAGAGATTTGATAGAAAAGCAGAGCGCCCTGGAAGAAGAACTGGATGCCCTTTTGGAGCAGAAAAAAGCCATAACGGAAGAAGCAAGTGAAGACAGTTCTGCCCTGACAAGTATGCAACAACAGAGAAATATCCTCTACCAGGTCAACGGTATAGTTCCGGTAAGTGGTCCTGGAATAAAGGTTGTCTTCTCGGGGGACACCCCCCTGCTGTACCTGGACCTTGTAGATATAATCAATGAACTTTGGGCCTCAGGGGCAGAAGCTATTTCCGTGAACACAGAACGGGTAACCTTGTCCACTTCCTTTTTCTTTACCGAAACAGCTTCGGGAATCTATTTAACCGCCAATGGCAATATCCTGGAATACCCTATCACTATTAAAGCTGTTGGCAACCCTAACATGCTGGAAAGGGGACTGACTTTCCCCGGGGGGATTGTGGACAACCTCAGTACCCTGTATAATATTAAGCCTACAATACAAAGTGCGGAGAATTTGCACCTGCCCGGAAAAGGGAATTCTGTTTTTGGCGGGATTCCTGGTTGGAGTGAGGGCAGCAGAACCTTTTTGCGGGATTAGCAAGCAGCTGAAAGATGAACGGCTGCAGCGGTTAACGCAGCTTTGGGACCGCCCCGCAGTAAAAACAGCAGGTATAGGAGAAAAGGAGGAACCAATATGATACGCATTACTATTGACAAGGAACTCTGCAAGGGGTGCGGCCTGTGCGTGCCTTTCTGTCCCCGCGGTTTGATTGAGCTGGGAACGGAAATCAATGCCAAAGGCTATCACCCGGCTAAAATAAGCAGCCCTGAAAACTGTACTGGGTGCTCCGCTTGCGCGAAAATGTGCCCCGATCTGGCTATAGAAATAATTAAGGAGGGATAGACAATGGCTAAACTGCTGATGGAAGGCAATCAAGCCCTTGCCGAAGCCGCTATTCATGCCGGGTGCCGCTATTTTTTCGGCTATCCCATTACCCCCCAAAGTGAAATTCCGGAATACCTTTCACGGAGGCTGCCCCAGGTTGGCGGAGTCTACCTGCAGGCAGAGAGTGAGGTATCCGCTATAAATATGGTGTTTGGAGCAGCTGGAACAGGAGCCAGAGTTTTTACTGCCTCCTCCAGCCCCGGAATCAGCCTAATGTCTGAAGGAATTTCCTATATTGCTGCCTGTGAACTCCCCTGTGTCCTGGTAAACGTACAGCGGGGAGGTCCTGGTCTGGGAAATATCGCCCCCTCCCAGGCAGACTATAACCAGGCAACAAAAGGTATAGGTCATGGGGATTTTCACCTCTTGGTCCTTGCTCCAAACTCAGTACAGGAAATGGCTGACTTGACCATTTGGGCCTTTGACCTGGCTGACAAATACCGCAATCCGGTGATGGTTCTTTCCGACGGTATCCTGGGGCAAATGATGGAACCGGTGGAATTCAGTGAAGAAATCCCGGAACCTCCAGAGAAACCCTGGGCAGTAACCGGAGCCTCGGGGAGAAAAAGAAATATTATCAACTCCCTGCATATTGCTCCTGAGGTACTGGAAGCCCGCAACCTGAAGCTGCAGGCCAAATACGCTGCAGCCAAGGAAAATGAGTGCCGCTGTGAGAATTACCTCACGGAAGATGCCGAACTGGTAGTCGCGGCCTTTGGTTCCTGCGCCAGGATTGCCAAGGCTGCAGTTGAAGAAGCCCGTTCCCAGGGAATCAAGGCGGGTTTGTGCCGGCCAATCACAGTGTGGCCCTTCCCTGAGGCGGCAGTCGCTGAGGCCTGCAAAAATGCCAGGGCTTGTATTGTAACGGAAATGAACGAAGGTCAGATGGTTTACGATATCCGGCTTGCTTTAAAGGACAGGATACCGGTCCACAGTTTTGGCAAAATGGGCGGAGTCATCCCTACTCCCAATCAGATACTTGACGAAATAAAAAAACTGGAGGTGAAGCCCGGTGTCTAAGGTAATAGCTTCAAGAACAGCAGCACTGACAGAAACTCCTTTTCATTACTGCCCGGGCTGTGCCCACGGCATTATTCACCGGCTGACGGCAGAAGTGATTGATGAACTGGGATTGCAGGAAAAGACGGTTGGAGTTGCCTCTGTAGGCTGCTCAGTCTTCGCCTATGATTACTTCAATGTGGACATGCTCCAGGCAGCCCACGGTAGGGCACCGGCAGTGGCTACAGGGGTCAAAAGGGTGCTCCCTGAGGCCACGGTGTTTACCTACCAGGGTGACGGGGACCTGGCTGCCATTGGGACTGCGGAAATCGTCCATGCCGCAGGCCGGGGAGAAAAAATTACCGTTATTTTTGTAAACAATGCCAACTACGGCATGACCGGAGGCCAGCAGGCCCCAACTACCCTGCTGGGGCAGGTTACAAAAACGACACCCAACGGCAGGACCAGCGAGGCCAACGGTTACCCGATAAGGGTCTGCGAACTGCTGAGTACCTTGACAGGTGCAGCCTATATAGCCAGAACGGCAGTCTTTGACCCTGCCCATGTTACCCAAACAAAAAAAGCTATTCGAAAGGCTTTTGAGGTTCAGGAAAAGGGGCTGGGCTTCTCCCTGGTAGAAGTCCTGGGCAACTGCCCCACCAACTGGCACCTGTCACCGGGTGATTCTGTTAAATGGCTTAAGGAAAACATGCTGCCTTACTACCCGCTGGGTGAGTTCAAGGTCTCCGAGGAGGTAGAGTAAGATGAACCATGAGCTGATATTAGCTGGTTTTGGCGGGCAGGGGATTATGTTTGCCGGACAGCTCCTGGCTTATGCAGGAATGCTGGAAGACAAGCACGTATCCTGGATACCTTCATACGGGCCTGAGATGCGGGGAGGCACTGCCAATTGCAGCGTTGTAGTCTCCGACAAAGAGATTAGCTGCCCTATTGTAACAGAGCCTTCAATCCTTGTTGCTTTGAATATGCCCTCCCTGGAAAAATTTGAACCTTCAGTGCAGGAAAAAGGACTCATCGTATACAACAGCAGCCTGGCAGTACAGCCTCCCAGCCGGAACGGCATTGACACCCTGGCCGTCCCTGGAAACAAAATAGCCGAAGAACTGGGCAACAGCAGGGTAGTCAATATGGTTATGGTTGGGGCTCTTGTTGAAAAAACCGGCCTTGTAAGCATGGATTCGGTTTTTGCGGCACTGGAGAAAGTACTTCCTGAGCACCGCAGGCACCTTATCCCCCTTAACAAAAGTGCCCTGGAAGCAGGTGCTGAACGCTGCAAATAAGCAGCAAACCAATTTTTTTGCACCAAAACTGAATTGAGCTAAGAATGTTATTTTAACGGATAATAACAACCCGGCTTTCCTTAAAAGGGAAAACCGGGTTTTTGTTATTGTGGTTTATTTTAAGACAATCAAATGAGGAACTGTCTTTGTAACCAATTCTATTGCAATTGCTTAATATTTTATCTACGATATACAAAAGCAGCGAAACCTTTTTCTTCCATACAGGGAATACCGAAAATTGTCGTAATATCCGAGGCGGAAGCCCCTTAAGAGGCGTTCACCATGAATATTTGGTGGCTAAGCTGACACATAGAGGTGAATGTAGAGAAATGGCAAGTAATGCTTTTGCTTTACTAAAACTTAAAATTGAAGAGTGGCTTGACGAAGTTAAAAAAATCGGATCCCTATCTACTGCAGCTGAAAAAAGAATTAGAAAAACTTGCTTTTGTATTATGCTTCGCAGGTTTCATTCCAGCATTAGTTTTCTCATTAGTATTAGGAAAATCCTTTGGAGAGTTTATTGGAAAGTTATTTGGGGCAGTGGCTATTGGAATCTGCATTTTTGTAACCTATTTAAACTGGAAGTACTAAGATTGTAAAGATGGGTAAAACAGCTTAATGAAAGGGGAAATGATCCATGGATAACTTAGGAGGACTTTTTTTTGCTGTGCCAACGATGGTTTTCATTTTCAATATTGCATTAATTTCACTTGGTATTGCAGCACTTGTTCTATTCATTAAGGTTTGTAAGAAGGCGATAATTGCACTTGACATATACATTGAAAATAACCACAGAAATGAACAATAAATCGTTGACAATAATTTACTTAAAGGAATATAATGTATCAAATGTTTAATAAATTACTGAAACCGATGAAGAAGAATAGTACAAACGGACCTCCTTTTTTTCAGAGAGCCGCAGAGGGTGTGATTGCGGTAAAAGAACCGTTTGGAATGGACTTCCGAGGGCAGGACGAAAGCAAAGCAAGTAGCGCCTGACGGGATCTCCGCCCGTTACAAAGGGAGCGTATATGATAGTATACGAAATGAGTGGGCGTTTTTCGCCAATTTGGGTGGTACCACAGGAGTCAAGCTCTTGTCCCATTTTCCGGGGCAAGGGCTTAATTGTTATATCAGGAACCTTATTTTTGCACCTCAGGAGTGCTGTCCCGTTAACAATTTGAAAAAAGGAGTTGGTGTTCATGACAGATGGTTGGTGGCGGCAAAAACCGTAATTTACCCGGAGCGACACTTTGTAAACTGGTAAAAAATGCTTGCCTTGCAACTTGTGTGTTTTTACTGGAAACTCTGACTCTATCAAAACCAAAACGGGAGGTTTAAAAATTGAATGCTTATCAAAAAGTCTTGACCCTGCTCCTTATTTTGTCACTGACCCTTACCTTGGCTGCCTGCGGCGGGTCCAGTGATGGGAAACAATCAGAGGAAATGCTGGAGATTGGAATAATCCAGATTGCTCCACACCCTTCTCTGGACAACTGCTATCAGGGCTTTATTGAAGGCCTGGCTTCCGAAGGATTTAAGGAAGGAGAAAATATCAAAATCGACTATCAAAATGCTCAAGGAGAAATGGCTAACAGCGATATGATTGCCAAGAATATGGTTTCCGCGCAATATGATTTAATTCTCGGCATTGCAACCCCCGCCGCTATGTCTGCCTACAGTGCAGCCAAGGATACAGATATACCAATTGTATTCTCCGCTGTTTCAGACCCGTTGGCAGCAGGGATTGTAAAGTCTCTGGAAAAACCTGAGTACTCTACAGGTACCTCTGACGTTCTTCCATTGGAAGCCCAACTGCAGATGATTCGGGCCTTTATGCCGGAGGCAAAGAAAATAGGCGTTCTCTACACCACCAGCGAGCCCAACTCGGTAACCCATCTTGCAGCCCTGGAGGAACTGGCACCTGAGTACGGTTTCGAAGTTGTAGCCGTGGGTGTAACCAACGCATCTGAAGTAGGTTCCGGTGCAGCATCCCTGGTCTCAAAGGGCGTGGACTGCATAAACAACTTCACCGATAATAACGTAGTCAACAATTTATCCACCCTTCTGCATGCAGCAGATAAGGCCAATATCCCTGTATTCGGTTCGGAAATCGAGCAGGTCAAAAACGGCTGCGCTGCCTCCCAGAGCATTGACTACGTAAGCCTTGGTCGGGAAACAGGGAAAATCGCAGCAAAAATTCTTAAGGGTGAAGCCAAAGCCGGTGATATTCCTGTCTCCCTGATTTCGGACTGCACACCGGTCTATAATAAAGAAGTCTGCGACCGTTTAGGCCTGGTTTTACCTGAGGAATACAAAGATGCGGAAAATGTAGGCCAGTAGGTCTCCCCCCACCCATAAAAGAGGGGGGTTCGTACAACTCTGACAAGGCTCCAGTCATCAAAAGAAAAGACCCAACATCAAGCAGACGAATTTCTTTCGCCAGGCGAACAATGAACTAATCTATTTGGAAAGCTGGTTTTGTTTATGGACGTTTTTCTCAGTATATTCAACAACATCCTGGAAGAAGGGCTCATCTACGGCATCATGGCCATGGGGGTCTATATCAGCTACAGCGTCTTAGACTTTCCCGACCTGTCCGTAGACGGGACCTTCCCCCTGGGGATGTGTATTACCGCAGCCCTGATAACTGCAGGGTTTAATCCCTTTCTCAGCTGCATCATAGCCTTTATTTGCGGAGCCGTTGCCGGCTGCGTAACAGGCCTTTTGCATGTAAAATTGGACATTACCAACCTTCTTTCAGGCATCATCACCATGATGGCCATGTGGTCTGTAAACCTGGTGGTCACAAGGGGGAGCGCTGTACTCCCTTATTACAACCAGCCTACAATATTTACCTCGGGTCCTATCGGTATTCTCCCTGAAGGGCTCTATACTTACCGGGTTGTCATAATTGCGGCACTGGCTGTAATAGTTTTAAAAATTCTGCTTGATATGTACTTAAAAACCAAGTCCGGCCTTCTGCTGAGGGCTGCAGGTGACAACCAGCAGTTTGTAATTTCTATTTCCAGGGATCCCGGAAAAATGAAAATTATCGGGCTGGCAATCGGAAACGGGTATACGGCACTGGCAGGGTCAATTTTAAGCCAGCAGGCGGAATCCGCCAATATCAACAGCGGTACAGGGATGGTTGTCATGGGTCTGGCCTCGGTGATAATCGGGCTGAGTATCTTTGGCAAAGTAAAGATTATGAAAGCCACAACCATGGTCGTGCTGGGAGCTGTGGTTTATAAAGCCTGTTTGGCCATAGCCATGCTGCTGGGGCTCCCCACCAATTTCATGAAGCTTTTAATGGCTGTCATATTCACTATTGCACTGGTCTCCAGTAATTTTATGAAAAAAGGGAGGAATAAGCGCCATGCTGAAACTCCTGAATTCTAATCGACATTCGAACAACAGTATTGTGGAAATGCAGCATATTTATAAGACCTTCAACAAGGGTTCCGTAAATGAAGTGGTCCTGTTTACCGATTTCAACCTTAATATATCCCAGGGTGAATTTGTCTCCGTAGTTGGCAGCAACGGCTCGGGGAAAACTACAATGCTGAACATCCTTTGCGGGACTACGGAGATTGACAGCGGGAAGATATTTCTCAAAGGACAAGATATCGGGAAAATGAAGGAATACCAGCGGGCAGCTTCAATCGGCAGGGTATTCCAAAACCCTGCCATCGGAACCTGTCCTTCACTTACTATTTTGGAGAACATGTCCCTGGCGGACAACAAGGGCAGCACATTTGGCCTTACCCCGGGAATTAATAAACGGCGTATTGATTTTTTCCGTTCCCAGCTTGAACTCTTAAAGTTAGGCCTTGAAGATAAAATTGACCTGCTGGTGGGAAGCCTTTCGGGGGGTCAGAGGCAGGCCCTGGCCCTGCTGATTTCCACCATGACACCTATCGAACTGCTCATCCTGGATGAGCATACTGCTGCACTGGACCCCCGTTCTTCTGAAACGGTGATGGAACTCACTGAAAGGATTGTACGTGAAAAGAAGCTTACCACGTTAATGGTGACGCACAACCTGAGATACGCTGTCCAGTACGGGGACCGTCTCATAATGATGCACAAGGGCAACTCCGTTATTGATGTTGCAGGTGAAGATAAGAACAACTATGCTGTTTCAGACCTGCTGAAAATATTCAATGAAATCAGCGTTGAATGCGGCAATTAAGAATGCAAGGCTATCTCATTCCCCCGGCACTGCCGGATTTTCCCTGGCTATAGACCGCTGTCTCTTCATTGAGGGCACGCGTCAGGCATCCTTTGGAAATCAAGGGCAGACATAAAAGAAGCCTTCCGGTAAAACAAATTTCACCAGAAGGCTCTTACGGATGGTACCTGACTGCCCTGAGGAAAAGAACGTTAACCAAATACAGCCGGGGCTTTTTTCTTTTCGGATTTTCTGCGGTTGCTAATCAAATTAAACGGTTCATTGCCTCATTTCCCAATCTGGGATATCTCGAATTCACCCTCTACAAACAGGAACACAAGGCTTCCAGCTGGGCAATACTTTCCTCAAGCTTCGTCCGAAGCCTCTTTATTCTGTCTTTAGAAAAAACGCTCTTCCCCGTTTTCTTGCCCGCCTCAAGTTCATTGTCTTCAAGAATTCCGGAAAGCCAATCGTTCATTTCCATTAAATAAGATACTTCAATCATTACCAATTCCCTTGCAAAGTCTTTTGAAGCTGCAGATAGGATAAGTTTCTTATAATTGTACGACAAAAATATTTCCCGGATTACTGACTCGTGAAAAGCTTCAACCAGTACATTGGAAACCATGTCTTCCCCTCCATCTCTTTTTTTACAATATTGTATGTATGAAAGGATTAAATGTTCCTTTATTTGGGTTTATTGGATTTAACATTACTCAGTTTCCATTGTTAACCATCCTGCCCATGGCTGCATATTGTGTTGTAGGGGTATGGCGCCAAACCCTAATTTTGTTTGGAAAGGGGGAAATATGTAATGACAGACAAAAAAAAGAAGAAGAAACATGACGACAGGGACGAGTTCAGAGAAATGCTTGAATTAGCCATAGAAGATGAAATCAGTGCTGTGGCTATGTATTCAACTATGGCAAATATGGTAAAAAGCGAAGTCCTCAAGTGCATAATTCTGAGTATTGCAAAGGATGAGTGGGACCACGCACGCAACTGGATGACAGTGCTGGACATGTACAATAACGATAATGACAAAGATAAACACAAGAGGTAGAATTTCAAAATTTGTTCCTTCCCTTTTGCGAATGACTAATGAGCTTGAGGCAACATTTCTTGATAAAGCGGAGGTACAAACTGGGAGGTACCAACAGAACGTCAGTGCTTGCCCCAAATGGGGACAGTTCTAACCGTTTCGAAGCCCGTATGTATAATGGGGTAGGACTTGTTTCGCTTAAGCCTTTCGCGGCTTCGCCGCCGCTAATGGCGTGCGAGCTAGTCCGCAGCGGAATAATACATTCGGGCGTATGCAATTTTCCCATATATGAAGTCAGGCAGTAAACATACCACCAAGCTTTGCTTAAAGATGCCTTGTGCGAATTCCGGCAGTGAGCAAAAACAGTAGAAGCAACTTTGTCACCAAGCCGGGCTGATACTTAAACCAAGCCCCCTGAGGTGATTGAACAATCACCTCCAGGGGGCTTTTTTTCACAGTTTACGTTGGCTTAATCAAGGGACTGATTGAACCCTTCTTATTTTTCCCTGCAGATAGACTTAGGAATCCGGCGTGCTACTAGCGGGAGCCCGGAAGTGCCTTTACATCAGGCTGGGAAGACAGGCTTTCAACTTGTCCCTCTTTTTGATACTTGTAAAGGGCATAATCGATGCTGTCCACAAGGGCCTGCCAGCTGGCTTCGATAATGTTTTCCGATACGCCAACAGTCGTCCAGGAGGATTTTGCATCCCGGGATTCAATCAATACCCGGACATCGGCCTCGGTGCCGTCCTCCTCATCCAGTACACGCACCTTGTAGTCTGTAAGGTGGACCCCAGCAAGGAAAGGGTACGTTCCTTCCAGTGCTTTTCGCAGGCAGTTGTCAAGGGCATTGACGGGACCGTTACCTTCCGCAGCAGTATGAACGATGCTGTCCTTCACCTTAAGCTTCATTACCGCTTCCGAAACAATTTCTTCATTGCCCTGTTTTTCCAAAATCAGCTTAAACCCTTCAAGTTTGAAAGAAGGGTTGTATTCCTTTAGCGCTTTTCGCATCAGCAGTTCCAACGAGGCCTCGGCGCTTTCAAACTGGAACCCCTCGTTTTCAAGGGTTTTAATCCTCTCAATGATTTCCCTTGTTTGACCGTTGGCCGAGCTGAGGTCAATCCCCAATTCCCTGGCTTTATAAATCAAATTGCTGGTTCCGGAAAGCTCGGAAACAAGTATCCTGCGCTTATTGCCCACCAACTCCGGACTGATATGTTCATAGGTATCAGCAGCCTTCAATACCGCACTGGCATGGATGCCCGCCTTGTGAGTAAAGGCACTGGTGCCAACAAAAGGCTGGTTGTTGGGCTGGACCTGGTTGGCAATTTCGCTGACGTACCGGGATACTTCCGTAAGGGAACTAATTCTATCTTCAGGGATACACAGATAACCGGCCTTTAACTGGAGATTGGGTATCACTGAACAGAGGTTGGCATTGCCGCACCTTTCCCCAAAACCGTTCATTGTCCCCTGGACCTGAACTGCTCCCGCCTCTACTGCCAAAATAGAGTTGGCTACAGCCAGGTCGCTGTCGTTATGGGTATGGATACCCAGGGGGACCTTTACCTCTGCGGAAACCACACCCATTACTTTAACAATTTCTGAGGGCAGGGCGCCTCCGTTTGTCTCACAGAGAACCAGGACTTCTGCTCCCCCTCTTTCTGCGGCTTTAAGACACTCCAGGGCATACTGGGGATTATTTTTATAGCCGTCAAAGAAGTGCTCGGCATCATAGAACACCTCAAGACCCTGTTCCTTCAAAAAGCGTACACTGTCTTCAATCATTCTCAGGTTTTCTTCCAGAGTTGTCCGCAGGGCAACTTCCACATGAAAGTCCCATGATTTGCCAAAGATACAGGCGACTTGTGCCCCGGAAGCAACTATTGCCTGCAGGTTCTTATCTTTTTCCGGTGCTGTGTTGGCTTTGCGGGTACTCCCAAAAGCTGAAATCTTAGCATACTTCAAAGGTATTTCCTGAATCCGCTTAAAGAATTCCATATCTTTGGGGTTTGAACCAGGCCAACCACCCTCAATGTAGTCTACTCCCAGAGAATCTATTTTGGCAGCGATTTTCAGTTTGTCCTCCAGGGAAAGGCTTATTCCTTCTCCCTGGGTACCGTCACGCAATGTGGTATCATAAATGGTAATCTTTTTCCTTTTCATAGCGCCTCCTCTTTTACGCTCTTGGCTACAAGGTCACCCATTTCCACCGTTCCTACCCGTTTCATTCCCGGTGCCATGATATCCCCGGTCCGGTATCCTGCTTCCAGAACAGAATTTACTGCCTTCTCAATACTCAGAGCCGCTTCTTCCGCACTCAAAGAATACCTGAGCATAAGGGCTCCTGACAAAATGGCAGCCAGGGGGTTTGCCTTGTTCTGCCCTGCAATATCCGGGGCAGAGCCGTGAGCGGGTTCATAAAGCGCTACCTTCCCGCCAATACTTGCAGAGGGCAGCATACCAATGGAACCTGCTAGCATAGATGCCTCATCGGTAAGAATATCACCAAACATATTTTCCGTCACCATAATACTAAACTGCCTGGGGTTTCGGACCAACTGCATTGCGCAGTTATCTACATACATATGCTCCAAATTTACGTCCGGATACTCTTTTGCCAATTTGTTCATAATATCACGCCACAAACGGGAGCTGGCCAGCACGTTGTGTTTGTCAACAGAGGTCAGGTGCTTCCTGGGGTGTTTCCGGGCCATTTCAAAGGCTAAACGTCCAATACGCTCGATTTCAAAAGTATTGTATACAAGAGTATCTACTGCCCTTTCACCCTCAGCGGTCCTTTCTCTCTTCTTCTCACCAAAATAGAGTCCTCCGGTAGCCTCGCGGATTACAACCAGCTCTGTTCCTTCAACGATTTCCCTCTTCAAAGGAGAACCATCCACCAAACCGGGAAAGAGCTTGACGAACCTCAAGTTAGCAAAGAGGTCCAGCTCTTTGCGCAGCCTCAGCAGAGAGGCTGCTTCAGGACGCAGATGCACAGGCAGGGTATCCCACTTGGGACCCCCTACGGCACCAAGCAGGATAGCGTCACTATTGTAGCAGAGTTCCAGGGTCTCATCGGACAGTGGAACACCAGTTGCGTCAAGAGCAGCTCCCCCAACCAGGGCTTCCGTAAATTTCATTTCCAGTCCACATTTTTCTCCAACAGCTTGAAGAACCTTGATAGTCTCAGTTATAATCTCCGGACCTATACCGTCTCCCGGAAGAACTGCTATATTATACATTATGTTTTCACCCTCTCCGCCACGTAGGACATAAGCCCCCCGGCCTGTATTATTTCCTGCATGAACCCAGGGAAGGGTTCGGCGTGATAAATTTCCTTTCTGGTCAGGTTTTTTATTGTACCGGAATCCGCATCCGCCGCTACCAAATCCCCTTCCACAATCCTCTCGGCAGCCTCTTCGCATTCGAATATGGGAAGTCCGATATTAATGCTGTTGCGGTAGAATATACGGGCAAAGGATTTGGCAATAACACAGGAAACTCCCGCAGCTTTTAAAGCAATGGGAGCATGCTCCCGGGAACTCCCACAGCCAAAATTTTTGCCGGCTATGATAATATCACCCTTTTCTACCTTTTTCGGAAACCCGGGATCAGCATCTTCCATGCAGTGTTTGGCTAACTCCGCAGGTTCGGAGGTGTTCAAATAACGTGCCGGAATAATGGCATCAGTATCAATATCGTCTCCAAATTTCCAGGTACGGCCTTCAAATTCCATTAACGGCACACCTCCTCAGGACTTGCAATACGGCCAAGTACAGCACTTGCTGCCGCTACTGCCGGGTTGGAAAGGTATACTTCACTTTCCGGGTGCCCCATCCGGCCAACAAAATTTCTGTTGGTAGTTGCCAGAGCCCGTTCACCTTTGGCAAGAATACCCATATGGCCCCCCAAGCACGGGCCGCATGTAGGAGTGCTGACCACACAGCCGGCCTCAACAAAGATCTCAATAAGGCCTTCCCTTAAAGCCTGGAGGTAAATGGTCTGGGTACCAGGGAAAATTATTGTTCTCACTTCAGGATGAACTTTATTGCCCTGGAATACCTTCGCAGCAATACGCAAATCCTCCATCCTCCCGTTAGTACAGGAACCGATCACCACCTGATCTAATGTGACCGTACCCACCTGGCTTATGGGGCGGGTATTTTCCGGAAGGTGGGGAAAAGCAACCTGGGGCTCAATTTTACTTGCGTCATACTCCCGGACTTCTTCATAAGAGGCATCTTTATCACTGTAATAGAGAGTGTAATCTCTTTGGACACGGAACTTAATGTATTTCAGGGTATTATCATCGGGAGCGATAATTCCGTTCTTGCCTCCGGCTTCAATAGCCATATTGCACATGGTAAAACGGTGGTCCATACCTAGAGATTCTACTGCTTCGCCGGTAAACTCCATGGCCTTGTAGCGGGCACCGTCCACACCAATGTCACCAATAGTGTAAAGTATCAAGTCCTTACCCCCCACCCAGGGGCCGGGAGTTCCATAATAGATGAACTTAATTGTAGGCGGTACCTTAAACCAGGCTTTGCCCGTGGCCATGGCTGCGGCCATATCGGTACTTCCCACACCTGTAGAAAAGGCCCCCAGGGCGCCGTAGGTACAGGTATGGGAATCAGCACCGATTACTACTTCCCCGGGCGCTACCAATCCGGCTTCAGGCACCAGGCAGTGTTCAATTCCCATCCTACCTACTTCAAAATAATTCTCGATCTCATATTCCCGGGCAAAGTCCCGGACAACTTTTGCCTGTTCTGCAGAAGCTATATCCTTATTGGGAGTAAAATGGTCAGGTACCAGTACCACCTTGGACCTGTCAAAAACCTTGTTAACTCCAAGTTTTTTGAATTCCTGTATGGCAACGGGGGCTGTTACGTCATTTCCCAGCACAAGATCCACATCGACATTTATCAGCTGGCCGGGGGTTACTTCCCCCAGCCCCGCATGCCGTGCAAGAATTTTTTCCGTAATCGTCATTCCCATGGGCTTATCCCTCCGGTCCTTCACTAATTACCATTGGTGAGGGATTCTTCTCCCTGACCATTCACCAGCTTGTTAATCGCGCTTAGATAGGCACGGGCACTTGCTTCCAAGATATCAGTACTTATACCCCGTCCAAGATACAGGTTGTTATTGTATATTACCTTTACCGTTACTTCACCCACGGCATCCTTACCCCCTGATATTGCGTTCAGGGAATAGTGTGCCAGCTCCACGTGAAAACCGGTAACCTTTTCAATAGCTTTAAATACTGCATCTACGGGACCGTCACCACAGGAGGCGTCTTCTACGTATTTATCTTCAACCTTGACACCTACGGTAGCTGTAGGGATAATGTTAGTTCCGGTATAAATTTGTATTTTTTCCAGAGTAAATTTTTCAGGCACCGTTTTTACTTCATGGGCTACGATTGCTTCCAGGTCACTGTCGGAAATAGTCTTCTTCCGGTCAGCCAGGTCCTTAAACTTTTCAAAAGCAATGCCCAGCTCCTCCTCAGTGAGGTCAAAACCCAGCTGTTCCATCCTCTCTTTAAATGCGTGCCTGCCGGAATGCTTGCCCAGGACAATGCCATCCATGACGATTCCGATAGTAGCGGGATTCATGATTTCGTAAGTGGTCCTTTCTTTTAACACCCCATCCTGGTGAATACCGGATTCATGGGCGAAAGCATTGCGGCCTACAATGGCTTTGTTGGCCTGTACCGGAGAAGCCGTCAGGCTGCTTACCAGCCTGCTGGAACGGTATATCTCATCCAGTTTTATACCTGTATAACAGTCAAAGAAATCCTTCCTGGTAGCCAGGGACATCACCACTTCCTCCAGGGCGGTGTTGCCTGCCCGCTCACCCAGCCCGTTAACGGTACATTCTACCTGCTGGGCACCACTGGCTACTGCGGCCAGGGAATTGGCCGTTGCCATCCCCAAATCATTATGGCAATGAACACTTAAGATCACATTCTCAATTCCCGGAACCCTTTGCCTGATCTGGGAAATAAAATCCCCAAATTCCTTGGGTGTGGAATACCCGACAGTATCAGGAATATTAATGATGCCCGCTCCTGCCTCGATTGCCGCTTCAATTACATCGCAGAGGTAATCCAATTCAGTGCGTGAAGCATCCTCAGCGGAAAACTCCACTTCGCTGCCGCAAGCAGCTGCATGCCTGACTGCCTTTTCCGCCATTTTCAGGACTTCTTCTTTGGTTTTTTTCAATTTATACTGCAAATGGATATCAGATGTTGCAATAAAGGTATGAATTCTGCCTTTCTCCGCATACTGGAGAGCCTCCCATGCCCTGTCAATATCCTTGAGATTTGCCCTGGCTAGGCCTGCAATCACCGGACCTTTCACTTCCTGAGCAATTGCCTTGACAGCCTCAAAGTCTCCCCGGGAGGAAATGGGAAAACCGGCTTCAATTACATCCACACGCAGCTTGGCTAGCTGCCGGGCCACCTCAAGTTTCTCACGGGTATTTAAGTTAATCCCTGCTGACTGTTCGCCGTCCCGCAGGGTGGTATCAAAAATATAAATCTGTCTGCCCATAGGAGCCCCTCCTCTCAATAAATAATTTTATTATTCCTTTAGTCACTCATTATCGTTTTTTGGTCCCCTTACCATGGCAACCTTTCCGGTGCGAACTACCTCCATTATCCCAAAAGGTTTCATTGAACTCTCAATAGCATTAATTTTGCCAAGGTCACCTGTAGCCTCAATGATCAATGAATCTTTCCCTATATCTACTATGCGCGCCCGGAAAATATCAACAATTTGCATAATTTCCCCTCTCACAGAGGGTGAAGCGTTTACCCTGATAAGGATTAATTCCCGTTCAACGTACTGTTCTGAGGTAATATCCAACACCTGGATAACGTCAATCAGCTTGTCAAGCTGTTTTGTCACCTGCTGGATGACATATTCGTCCCCATCAACTACAATAGTCATTCTGGAAATGGCCGGGTTTTCAGTCATACCCACGGCAAGACTGTCGATGTTGTAACCCCGGCGGGCAAAAAGCCCTGCTACTCGGGTCAAAACACCAGGCTTGTTCTCCACAAGAACACTTAAAGTATGCTTCACCTCCTCTACCCCCTTATCATCTTGTTAATACTGCCGCCTGCAGGAACCATAGGGAAAACGTTTTCCTCTCTTTCTACCCAAAAGTCAATTACAAAAGGTTTTGGAGAAGCAATTGCCTGCTCAAGGGCCGGCAGAACGTCTTCTTCATTGTCAACCCGCAGTGCGTCACACCCATAGGCCTTGGCAAGGGCAACAAAATCGGGCTGGCAGCTGATATCGGTTTGAGAATAACGGCTGTCATGGAACAATTCCTGCCACTGCCTTACCATACCTAAATACCTGTTATTCAAAATGGCTACATTTACAGGAAGCTGATACTGAACAGCTGTACACAGTTCCTGAATGTTCATTTGTATGCTACCGTCACCGGCGATGTCGAAAACTACAGCCTCGGGATTAGCAATCTGGACTCCCAGTGCGGCAGGAAGGCCGAAACCCATTGTGCCCAGTCCGCCGGAAGTAACGAATGAGCGCGGCACAACTGACTTGTAATAATGGGAGGCCCACATTTGGTGCTGGCCAACTTCCGTAGTAATAAAAGCCTTGCCCCCTGTGATTTCATTGATTTTTTCTACAACAAACTGGGGCTTTAGGCCTTCCCCTTTGTTTTCATAGTTAAGGGGGTGCTCTTCCTTCCAGGCAGCAATTTTACCATTCCAGGCTGGAAGATGTTTTTGGCCCGCAAGCTCCAGAATCCTGGACAGCACTGCCCTGGCGTCACCGACAACATGCAGATCTGTAATTACGTTTTTATCGATCTCCGCCGGGTCAATGTCGATATGAACAATTTTTCCATTGGACGCAAAATTTGAAACATTTCCCGTTACCCGGTCAGCAAAACGCATACCAATGCCAACAAGCAGATCGCACTCTGATACTGCATAGTTAGCATAAGCAGTACCGTGCATCCCCACCATACCGAGAAAGAGCCTGTGATTCTCAGGAAATGCTGACTTGCCCATAAGGGTCACTGCTACAGGAATATCAAGCTGCTCCGCTAATGCCAGCAGTTCCTTTTCTGACCCGGATTTGAGTATTCCGCCCCCTGCGCAGATAACGGGTTTTTCCGCCTGGGAAATAAGATCAACTACCTTCACCAGAACGCCGTTGCCGCTCATCTCAGGGAGTCTGTAGCCGGGAATGTCAAAATTACCGTTATGGTTGTATTCTGCCTCACAAAGGGTCAAGTCTTTAGGAAGGTCAATGAGTACCGGTCCGGGCCTACCAGTTTTGGCAATATAGAAAGCCTTTTGGATGGTAGGTACAATTTCTTCCACACTTTTCACCAGAAAATTGTACTTGGTAATCGGCAGGGTAATACCTGTAATATCTGCTTCCTGGAAAGAATCCTTTCCTATTGACGACAGAGGAACCTGTCCGGTAATAGCAACAACAGGTACTGAATCCATATAGGCATTGGTTAAACCTGTTACCATATTTGTGGCCCCCGGGCCGGAAGTAGCAATACAAACACCGACTTTGCCTGAAGTACGGGCATAGCCGTCGGCAGCATGAACCGCGCCCTGTTCATGCCGTGTGAGAACATGCTTCAACTTCTTGCTGTCATAGAGAGCATCATACAGTGGGAGCACCGCGCCTCCGGGAAATCCAAAGACGACTTGAACTCCCTCATCCTCCAGGGCTCGAACAACCATGTCAGCCCCGCGCATTCTTTCCTTTTCAATTTCAACTTTTTCTTTCGTTATACCCCCAATTCCATTACCTATCACCTCCGTTTTTAATGTCTGTACAGTCACTGTATCTCACCTCTTTTTCATATTGTTTACGTTTTGTTAAATACTGCTCCCTTATCAGCGGAGGAAACCATTGATGCATATCTTGCCAGATAACCTGTTTTTATTTTCTCTTCCGGAGCCTGCCATACTCCACGGCGTGCCGCCAGTTCCTGATCACTTAGTTCCACATCCAGTTTATTTGCCGGTATATCAATAGAAATAATATCCCCCTCCCGTAGAAGGCCAATAGGACCGCCTTCAACAGCTTCGGGAGAAATATGGCCAATGGAAGCTCCCCGGGTAGCACCGGAAAAGCGGCCGTCTGTAATCAGAGCCACACTTCTGTCCAGTCCCATTCCTGCAACAGCTGCAGTTGGAGTAAGCATCTCCGGCATTCCAGGACCTCCTTTAGGACCTTCACCGCGAATTACAATAATGTCGCCGGGATTAATTTTCCCGCCGGTTATGGCTGCTACAGCCGTTTCCTCGTCCTCAAATACCCGGGCAGGGCCCCTGTGGGTAAGCATTTCAGGGTCAACTGCCGCCTTTTTCACCACTGCACCGAGAGGAGCCAGGTTTCCTCTCAGGATGGCCAGACCTCCGTCACTACTGTAGGGGTTATCCAAAGGACGGATTACACTGCTGTCCAGCACTGACACTTCCCTGAGGTTTTCCTTTACAGTTCTCCCTGTAACCGTCAGGGCATTGGATTTCAGATACCCACCCTCGTTGAGTACAGAGAGCACCGCCTGAATACCCCCGGCTTCATTAAGGTCCCTAATAAAGTGCTCCCCTGCGGGGGCTAGCTTGCACAAGTGGGGTGTCTTCCTGCCAATCGAGTCAAACAGATCCAGGTTCAGTTCGAATCCTGTTTCGTGAGCAATGGCAGGCAGGTGCAGGACGGTATTTGTGGAACCCCCCAGGGCCATATCGGCAGTAACCCCATTAACAAATGCCTCGGCACTTAAAATATCCAGAGGCCGGATATCTTTTTCAAGCAGTTCCATGACCATGCAGCCTGTATCTTTAGCCAGCCGGATCCTGGCTGCATCCACCGCCGGTATTGTCCCATTGCCTGGGAGGGCCATTCCCAGTACCTCTGTTAAACAGTTCATCGTATTGGCTGTAAACATACCAGAGCAGGAACCACAGCCGGGGCAGGCAGCATCCTCAAGTTCACCCATTTCTTCTTCTGTCATCCTCCCGGCACTAACAGCACCTACCGCTTCAAACATATTGGTTAAACTGACGTTTTTTCCTTTAAACCTTCCGGGCAGCATTGGCCCCCCGCTGACGAAAATGGAAGGGAGGTTTAAACGGGCTGCGGCCATGAGCATCCCGGGCACTACCTTGTCACAGTTGGGAATGAAGACCAGCCCGTCAAAAGCATGGGCAAGAGCCATGACCTCAACGGAATCAGCAATCAACTCCCTGCTTGCCAGCGAATACTTCATTCCGATATGGTTCATAGCTATCCCATCACAAACAGCGATGGTAGGAAATTCTATCGGTGTGCCGCCAGCTATTCTAATCCCGGCCTTCACAGCCTCAGCAACCTGGTCAAGGTGCATATGACCGGGTACGATTTCATTCTGCGAGTTTACAACACCAATAATCGGCCGCTCAATTTCCCTGTCAGTTAAGCCCAGGGCTTTTAAAAGGGACCTGTGGGGAGCCTTTTCACGACCCAATTTCATACTATCGCTCTTCACAGTTTCTTCACTCCCTTAAGGACTTATAAAAATATCTCAGTCCCCGTTGACTTCGTCAGTTCCTTGTAATCCTGGATAAGGGTCCTGGTAATTTCACCGGGCTTTCCGCTGCCAATAGTCCTGCCGTCTACTTTGGTTACGGGGATCACTTCTGCTGCTGTTCCCGTCAAGAAACATTCATCTGCAGAATATACATCATAACGCGTAAAAACCTTTTCTTCAACAGGAATATTTCTCTTTTCGGCCAATTCCATAACGGTATTGCGGGTTACCCCCTCAAGAATTCCCAGGAATGCAGGAGGAGTAACCAGTCTGCCCTTGCGGATAATAAATATGTTATCACCGGTAGCCTCGGCAACATACCCCTCATTGTTGATCATTATGGCTTCTTCTACTCCGGCAAGCTTGGCTTCCAATTTTGCCATAATGCTGTTCAGGTAGTTTAGAGACTTCATCTGGGGGTTAACAGTTTCTGGAGTGTTTCTCCGGGTAGGAACCGTTACAACTTCTAGGCCGTTTTCGTACAGCTCCTCAGGATACATCTGTATCCCCGCTGCAATGCAGAACAGTGTTGGTTTGGGACACTTGTCGGGGTCCAGCCCCAAGTCCCCCTTGCCCCTCGTAACAACAAGTCGGATATAAGCATCCTTCAGACTGTTGCGCCGCAGGGTCTCTAACACAATCTCCTTCATCTCTTCTTTACTGACAGGGGGCTCCAGCATAATTGCCCTTGAACCGTTAAATAGCCTGTCTACATGCTCATTAAGCTTAAAAACCCTACCGTTATAAGCCCTGATACCCTCAAATATCCCGTCACCGTACAAAACACCATGGTCGAACACAGAAACTTTAGCCTCTTCCTCATCGACAAAAGCCCCGTCAAGATAAATCTTTAGCCCCAACAAAAATTCCTCCTTATATTCTTATTCTGGGTTCTACCCGTTAAATTTAACACGGCTACCTCTTTTGGATATAAAAATCCCCCTCGTTTCCATGAACTTATAATGTTCAGGGACGAGAGGGAATATCCCGCGGTACCACCCTAATTGCCGCAAAGCAACCACTTTTAAAAGGATAACGGGACAACCGTCACGGCTTAGTAGCAAACTTTGCGTTCAGCAGTGCGACTCAGGAGCGATCCTGTACTCAGTATTTTTACCGGGCTCTCACCTAGCCCCGGCTCTCTGAAAAAAGGGACTGAGAACACCTCTCCGTCATTGTCTTTCCTGATTATATTTTAATCTCAAGTATATTTTAGATATTGTAAGCTTGTCAAGACATTTTCCGCCAGGATTACGATTATTTCTAAATAGTTTTTTTCTTCGCCAGAAAACAGCTCCCTTAGCCAGCCAGGTGCAACCCTATTAATCCCTTAAACCGTCTAGAGCTTTCCCGTGGTAATAATATTCGTCAAGCTTTCCAAGGGAGCGTCCACTACTAAAGTTGTATTATAGAGTCCTTTTAATACGGCTGTACAGTTTCCGTCCTCTCCTGCCTTAAAATCCATGATGCAGAAGACTATATCGCTGCTATATAAATTGCTGGTTACCAAATCTCCAACCTTAAACACCGTTTTCACCCCCCTAAATCCATTTTATGGGATTATGCCGGGGAAGTTCCTACGCCTAAAGGTTACCGCCAATAAATTTTTATTAGGAAATATTTATCAAATAACTCACCTTCTAACGAGTCCCCTTCATAATATAAAGAAGCGCTGCGGCCTTTACTTAAAAAAACCGTAAGACTAAGAAGTTCCTAGAAAATCCAAGGGAGTAATTAAGAATGTCGTCAGATGCAAACCATCAAGGAGCAGAAGTCTTAAAACAAAAGATCTTAGACAAAAAAGCAAGGGTCTGTGTAATCGGACTTGGGTATGTGGGTCTTCCCTTAGAGCAGTAGAGAAAGCTAAGGTAGGCTTCACCGTCCTGGGAATTGACCAGAACAAAACCAGGGTTGATAAAGTAAACCGGGGCGAAAATTACATCCAGGATGTAAATGACAATGAACTGAAACAGCTGGTAACCCAGGGGAAACTGAGCGCCGTTGATAATTTTGATTTGCTCCCCACACAGGACATTTTGATCATCTGTGTCCCCACCCCCTTAACCCCTTACCGGGAACCGGATATTTCCCATGTGGAAAGTGTGACTGCCGAAATCAGCAGAAGGCTCAGGCCGGGGCAGTTGATTATCCTTGAAAGCAC
>LFRM01014898.1_pt1 | contig 30589 bp, 29 predicted proteins | sample 618341 | NCBI WGS metagenome assembly LFRM01 (sample SAMN03654438, study PRJNA283298) | anaerobic digester metagenome | isolation source: pool of bioreactors CSTR01a, CSTR02a, and CSTR03a thermophilic anaerobic... | place: Denmark: Kgs. Lyngby | collected 2014-05-21 | reverse complement strand
AGAGCATAACCTTGCCAAGGTTAGGGTCGCGAGTTCGAGTCTCGTCTTTCGCTCAATATCATAAAACAATTATTAGATAAATTAAGAGAGCTGAGACAACTCAGCGTAAATTGTTTGTGCATATATATATAAGATTGGCGCAGGTGGTGAAATTGGTATACACGCTACCTTGAGGTGGTAGTGCCGGAAACGGTGTGTGAGTTCGAGTCTCATCCTGCGCACAATTTGAAGAAGTATTCACATTAAAAAGTGGATACTTTTTTTATTTTCAAGACAAAATGATTATTTTTACGTGAATAAAAACTTAATCTCACAATAAGTCATGAAAATACTAACCGCCGATGCTATTAGAGCCGTAGATGCTAAAACCATTGAATACAACGAAATCTTCTCACACGAACTAATGGAGATGGCTGCAAGAGCCTTTTTTTACCACTTTGCAAACAATTACAGTTGCCATACAAACGTAGTAGCCATGTTTTGTGGAACAGGAAACAATGGCGGAGATGGCATTGCAGTAGCTCGAATGTTGCATTCCGTTGGCTATTCTGTCAAGGTTTTTGTTGTACAAACAAGCAATAATTACTCTGCCGATTGTGCTCTGAATATTGAGAGAGCCGAAAAAGCTGGTGTAGATATCACCACAGTTACTTCCGCAGATCAGATTTCCTCACTGGATAATATAAATGTGATTATCGATGCAATTTTCGGTACAGGACTGTCGCGTCCCTTAAACGGTTTAGCAAAAGAGGTAGTTGAAACAATAAATAGAGCACAAAAAGTAGTTGTGAGCTTAGATATTCCCAGCGGACTGTATATGGATAGACCCACCTTATTGGCTATTAATGCTACCGAAACTGTTACATTTCAGATACCAAAGTTAACGCTTTTTCTTCCTCTCAATGATCAGTTTGTTGGTCTATTATCTATTGTGGATATCAGTCTCGACACAAAAGCTATTGCTGACGCAGTTACAGACATGTATTATTTAACCGATGCTTTTATGGCAGACAAATTACTGCCATTGACTAAATATGCTCACAAAGGTACAAATGGACATGCTTTAATTATTGGAGGAAGTATAGGCAAGATAGGAGCTATTACTTTGGCTTCAAAGGCTGCATTGAAAAGTGGCTGCGGATTGGTTACTGCTTTTGTACCGAAATGTGGTATGAGTGTCATTCAAAGTTCTTTTCCTGAGGCAATGGTTGTGCAAGATAAAAATCAAACTCATCTATCATCTATCTCTTATGATATTAATCCTTCGGCCATTGCCATTGGAATGGGTATGGGGCAACACAATGACACAAAAAAGGCTTTAGGACTTTTTTTACAAAATACTTCTATTCCAATGGTAATAGATGCAGATGCTCTGAATATTTTGGCTGATAATTCTGATTGGGTAAACTACCTGCAACCCAATACTATACTCACTCCACATCCAGGAGAGTTGTCACGACTAATTGGTGATTGGGATGATGACTTTCATAAAATAGCATTAACCCGTGAGTTTGCACGTAAATACAATCTGATTGTTGTAATTAAAGGAGCGCACAGTTTAATTATAGATTCCAATAATTTATATGTAAACAGCAGTGGTACACCAGCCCTGGCAACTGCCGGGAGTGGCGATGTATTGTCAGGCATAATAGGGGGGCTGCTTGCACAAGGATATGAGGCAATCATCGCAACTCAATTGGGTGTTTATATCCATGGAATGACAGCCAATAATACTTCAGACACAATTAATGCACGCTCTTTTATTGCAACTGATATTATAGACAACATTGGTAAAGTGTATGATAGAATGAATGTTGTGAAGAATACTGATGATTTAGTTTTGTAAGATTGAATATTTATTGTAATTTTGCACCTCAATTAGCTAATTGGCTTACAAAGAAGGCACAGATAGTGGCTCGCCTAAGGCTTATAACGTAAAAGTTATTTATAGTATGTACGTAATAGTAGATATTCAAGGTCAACAATTCAAAGTTCAAAAAGACCAAAAATTATTTGTTCACAGAATCGACGCCAATGAAGGTGATACTGTGGAATTCGGAAAAGTTTTGCTAATAAGCAACGGTGACGATATCACAATCGGTTCTCCTTTAGTGGACGGAGCAAAAGTAGTTCTCGAAGTACTTTCACAAGTAAAAGGAGATAAAGTTCTTATTTTCAAAAAGAAAAGAAGAAAAGGTTATCGTAAGTTGAACGGTCATCGTCAGCAATTTTCACAAGTGATAGTGAAAGATATTATTTCTTAATCAGTAAAAACAGAAGAAAATGGCACATAAAAAAGGAGTCGGAAGTTCAAGGAACGGACGCGAATCGGAAAGTAAACGATTAGGCGTAAAAATATATGGTGGTCAAGTAGCAAAAGCAGGCAACATTCTTGTTCGTCAGCGTGGTACTTCTCATCATCCAGGAGAAAACGTAGGAATGGGAAAAGATCATACTCTATTTGCATTAATTGACGGAGAAGTAGTTTTTCGCAAAAGACGCAACAATAGATCGTTTGTATCAGTTATGCCATTGGTAGAAGAAGCCGAAGCATAAACAAACTTCCACACAAAGATTAAAGTTGAATGGCGTCAAGCGTTATCAACTATGGAAATTAAAAAGAAGCTATCTCATAATTATATGGGTTAGCTTTTTTTTTGCTAAACCAAGCTTTTCATCTTGATTATTTATATAATAACACAAATAAATATTGCAAAATAGATATTAGAAACAAATTTCCTACAATTTTTGCAAACCATGTTTCCTTAGTTCTTTGCATTCAATTATCTATTTCTCTATAATATCTTTCTTTGAAAAAGAGATACAAACGTATATTTTGTTATCTTTATTCCATTCTATATTATTAAACACAAAGCAAGCAATGACAAATAAAACAGCCCTTATAACGGGAGCTTCAAAAGGATTAGGAAAAGAGTTTGCAAAGATACATGCTGCAAATGGAGACAACTTGGTACTTGTTGCTCGGAGCGAAGACCAATTACTGCTGCTTAAAAATGAATTGAAAGCAAAGCATACAACCATTAGGGTGGAAGTCATAGTGAAAGATTTAAGTCTTCCAGACAGTGCAATAGAAGTTTTCAACGACGTGAAGAAACAGAATATTCAAATTGATTACCTCATAAATAACGCAGGAATAGGAGAGTTTGGTTTTTTTGCAGATACTATTTGGGAGAGGAATGCGCAAATGATAGATTTGAATATAAAAGTGCTCACTCACTTGTGTCATCTGTTTATGTCACAAATGATGGCTCGCAAGCAAGGCAAGATAATGAATATTTCATCTACTGCTGCTTTTCAGTCAGGGCCAATGATGGCTGTTTATTTTGCATCAAAAGCTTATGTGTTGCATCTGTCAGAAGCATTGAACAATGAAGCCAAAGACAGTGGTGTTAGTGTTACAGCCTTTTGTCCCGGACCAACAGACACTCATTTTATGGATGACTCTAAAATGAAAGAGACAAAAGCGATAAAGAATATGAAGTTGCCTTCATCTTATGTTGTAGCTTTGGCCGGATATAAGGCTATGATGAGTGAAAAGCCTGTGAAGATATTCGGTTTTGTAAACAATGCAGTTGCGTTTAGCATCCGATTAGTACCTCGTAAATGGGTTGTTGCCATAACAAGAAAGCTGGGAGCTTAACCAAATTAATCAACTTTCCATCCCGAATCTTTTAAGCAGATGTTTTTTAAACTTATCTTTGCTTCTCAATAACAATATATAATTAGATCAACAATGATAGATATTAATAAAATTCCTTCTCCTTGCTATGTAATGGAGGAGCAACTTCTTCGAAATAATTTGCAATTAATTAAATCTGTAAAAGAGAAAGCGGGCATAAATATCATACTTGCTTTCAAGGCCTTTGCTTTGTGGAAATCTTTCCCAATTATTCGCGAATATATAGGTGAGTCAACAGCCAGCTCTATAAATGAAGCTCAGCTTGCCTATGAAGAGATGGGGAGCCTCGCTCATACATATGCTCCATCATACTCAGATGAAGACTTTCCTCTCTTTCTGAAGTACAGTAGCCATATTACATTTAACTCATTGTCACAATTTGAACGTTTTTACCCACAAGTACTCCAATCGGGTAAAAATATTAAATGCGGTTTGCGTATCAATCCTGAATATTCTGTAGTTGACACAGATTTATACAACCCCAGCACACCTGGCTCTCGATTAGGTGTTACGCATGGACTTATTGGAGATAAACTTCCTGAAGGCATTACAGGATTGCATTTACACAACTTGTGTGAGAATAACTCTTACGACTTAGAGAAAACACTGCAAGTGGTTGAAGAAAAGTTTGGACATTTGCTCAGCAGTATAGAGTGGCTCAACTTGGGAGGTGGACATCTCATGACAGAGAAAAATTACAATACAAAACATCTTATCTCGCTATTGCATGCACTGAAAGAGCGATATCCAAATTTAGATATTATCATGGAGCCTGGTAGTGCATTTGCATGGCAAACAGGTGTGCTGATTGCTAATGTTAACGACATTGTTGAAAATAATAATGTGAAAACTGCTATGCTCAATGTTTCATTTGCATGTCACATGCCCGACTGTTTAGAAATGCCTTACAAACCTCGTATTCGTGGTGCTCATCAAGAACCTGTGGAAGGTAAACCAACTTATCGAATGGGTGGCAGCAGTTGTTTAAGCGGTGATTTTATTGGCGATTGGTCTTTTGATGAACCATTGGAAGTGGGAGATAATATTGTATTTGAAGATATGATTCATTATACAATCGTAAAGACCACCATGTTTAACGGTGTATCGCATCCATCCTTGGGACTTTGGACATTGGATAACGAATTTGTAATGTATCGTAGCTACGATTATGACGATTATAAACACAGGATGAGTTAAGGAGATCAATAACTAAATATATAGGTGTAGAGTTAAACAATATAGACTATCAACTGTTAATATAGCATGAATGAAATTATTACATATAAATAGTTTCTAATATTAATCATTTAAAAAAATAATTTTATGGACGGAAGTATAGGTTGGTTATGGTTTATTATAATCGGTATATTAGCTGGTTTTGTTGCTGGTAGATTGATGAGAGGTGGAGGCTTTGGCTTAGTTGTAAACCTTATTGTTGGAATAATTGGAGCCGTTCTTGGCGGATGGGTTTTTGGTCTTTTAGGTATCTCAGCTGGTGGTATTATTGGAAGCCTTGTAACAGCAACTGTAGGAGCCATCATCTTACTATGGATTATATCCTTGTTTCAACGTTCCTAAATTAAGATATTTAAAAAACAAAATATTCAATATAAGTCGATGTCTTCGGTAAAAACGAGCATCGACTTTTATTATATCATATAGATGAGCAAACAAAAGATTGTTAAAAAGCAGATTGGCATATTTTCAGGGTCGTTCAACCCCATTCATATTGGGCATGTGATATTAGCCAATTACATAACAGAGTTTACGTATATAGATGAAGTTTGGTTTGTGGTTACACCTCACAATCCACTTAAGCAGACCAATGGGCTGGCCGATGAAAATTCGCGCTTACAAATGTGCCAAATAGCTTTGCAAGGAATGGCGAAACTGAGAGTTTCTGATATAGAATTTTCGATGCCTAAACCCTCATATACTATCGATACGCTTGAAAGATTGAAAAAAGATTATCCCAATTTAAATTTCAGTTTAATAATAGGTGCTGATAATTGGAACAAGTTTCACTTGTGGAGAGATTATGAAAGAATTAGAGTAGAAAATAAGATTCTAATTTATCCACGATTGCACGAGGAGCTTACAATAGACATACAATTCAGAGATAAAGTGCAGGTTTGCAATGCCCCCATCATAGAGATATCTTCTACTTTTGTACGCTCAAGTATTCGTGATGGCAAAAACATATCAGCATTTTTGCCCAATGGTGTTTATGAGTATATTTCAACTCATAAACTTTATAGGTAGATGTTTTATTCTAAGTCATATTCAATCTTGTCAAGTAGTGCAGGTATAATCTTCAGGTCTACACCAGCTTGCTGCAACTCGTTGTAATCTCCTTTTAGAAGAGCCTTGAATGTCTTTATATTTTTGATTTTCCTTATCGATTCAGAATAATAATTCATTGCCTCTTTCATATTTCCCAAAGCAAGTTCTACGTGTCCTGCATTTAATAAATCATGTGAGTTGGAGTTTGCTTCATCTTCAATTATTTTTAAATAATATCTTTGCGATACATCAAACTTGTGCGATAAGAACGAACACCAAGCTATTGAGCGCCATACTCGCTTATTGGTATCATCAATCCACTCTACCTTAAAGTAATTCTTCAAGGCTTCGTCATATTCTTTCAACTCTAAATAGCAATGTCCAATATTGAGTTGAACATTTAAATCTTCGGGGTGAAGTTTCTCCAATTTTTTATAATACTGTAGAGCTTCTTCAGGTTGTTTTAGCAATCTATAGCATTGCGCTATGCGTCTCAAAACCCAAGTATTGTTAGATTCTATAAGCTCTGCATGCAAGTAAGCTTTTAGTGCTCCATCAATATTAGCTAGTTGTTGTTTGCAATAGCCAATTTTTTGCCATACTTCGGAGTTGGCTGTATCTACTTCCGACAGCATTTCGTAAGCTTTTAATGATTCTGGAAGATGATTCTTTTCGAAATAATAAAGCGCTATTTTCTCTAGATTTTTTGGAAGAGTAATAATAGGAGAGATAGCCTCAATTTCATGGAAGTTGAGTGGGAATGCAAATATGTCTGTAAAATCATTCTTGCGAGGGTATACTTTATAGAATCTATATAAATCCTGAACATATTGTTTACAAACAGCCTCTTCTTCTTGGTAGGGATTGATAGCAAACTCTTCATCGCGCATGTTTTTCAACTCTTCGCTCTCAGCACCAAGTTGAGAACTCATCATCTTGCGATACTCTGCAGGCATCATCATTATGCTAAAGCAAAAAGAATATTTATCGGAGTTGCAAATGAATGTTGCATTGGTAATTGAGTTTATAACACCTATGTTCTCAACGTTTTCAGAAATGAAACTTTGTAGCTCGGATTGTTGCAAACTAAAAGGAAGAAACCAATTGCTCATTTCATTGAAAAATGGGTACGACTTTAAATTAGAGAAAGTAGAGTGAAACACATCTGCCCCTTGCAGTTGCAAATTTGAGAATTCCTCTAATTTATCAGTAATACCAGCGTCGTCAAGAATCTTTTGCCATTCAGGATTTTTATCGTCCATACCTGTTTCGCCCATCCACTCGTCCATCTTTATTTTCTTTCCAATAATAGGACTCAGTTTCATCATCTCGGGTAGAATCTCTTCAGTCAGCTTCTTCGTAATTTTCTCTGTTTCGCGCGATTGAATGAATTGAATAATGGCTATCAAAAGTCTTCGTCTAAAATAACTCTCGTCTGACAAAAGAGATAGTCTACTATTAAGCTCTGGATAAAGGGGCCATCTGCTATGGTATTGTTGAAGAATGGGTGTGAGCGAAATTATGGCGCGCATAGAAACATGCATATATTCGTGCGAACAGCATTCTAAAAGAAATAGTATCTTTTTCACATCAAAACGCTGCATTATATTCAACATTAGGGCAGAGATAAACATGCTTTTATCGTCAACATGAATATTATCGTCAAATAGAAAATTGCTGTAAGCTTTTATATCATCAATATTTGCACGAGGTGCAGAGAATATGGAGTAAAACATTTCGCTAACGATGCGTTCATGTTCTTGCTCATTGCTTTTTGTTCTGTTTTTTTTCTCTTCTCCTTCTTCAAAGAGTGAAAGGAGCGAACGAGTATCTTCTTTTTTCTTAATCTCCTCGCTGAATTCTTCTAACGATAGGGGAGAGCGAACTGAAGAAACTCTTATTTTCTCGAAAAACAATTCAGAACTTTCGCTTATCATTGCTGTTTCGGCAGTATCAATAGTCAACTTAAACGTATCGCGAATTAGTTTATTATATATTTTTTCTTGTTCAGGGTCATCACTACCTTCTATTAGGTAGTGCAACATATATTTATAGTTGTTCTTAAGCTCGTTTAGTTTATCAGTAATTTTCCAATTATGCAGTTCTTCAGCAATACTCCCAATAGAATCGAAAGCACTTTTAAGCTCTTTTTTCTCAATTAGCTGATTGGTCTTTTGTATGAAGTCTTTTATTTGGGTACTATTCATTTTGATTAATAGATTTTTTTGCGAATTATAAGTGTTGATGGTAGGGAGTGGCTCCATGTAATAGCCGAACTTATTAGTTTAGACCATCCTTCAAAACCAATGACAACAAGATCGAGTCCTTTTATGAAATCATATTCAATTTTCTTACAGTTATCCCACATTACCACTCGCTCATCACTGTTTTTTTGCATAACTTGGAATGCTTTTTTTAGTTCCGGAACAGATTCAACTACTCCTATTGCATCCCACAAAGTAATTTTGGCTATTGTTTTGTCAGCTAATCGTTTTATATAATCAAATATATGGATATCATTTTTATCTAGAATAGGTATAAATATCTGGTCTATTGTTTCAAGATTGTGGTCTATAAAAATGCCTGTCGTTTTATCGTTGCGTTCAATTAAAGATGAAACTCCTTTGTGAGATAGAGTATCAAGTGTCGACTCCATTTTTTCAGGTGTCCCTTGATAGGACTTAAATTTTTGATATGAGCCCCACAGTTGAGGTGTGAAAACCGTTTTTCCTATTCCAATTAAAACTAAGTTGCAGTTTAAATCTTCTGATGTTTTTAAAATTTCACTAACAAAATCTTCTGATGGTTTTAAGAATGTTCGCACCATAGCAGTACTTTTCTTGCATTCATTTATTATACCATCGAAGAGAGTAGTCTTGTATTCTTCAATATTCTCTATTTTATTGTATTCTTCTTTCTCTATTAAATGCAATGATGCTATTTGCTCATTTTTTATTTTAGAATTCATGAAATGGTTTGCAATTTTACAAAGTGCAGTCCCTGTTTCTTGTTTTGAGAAACAAATGAGAATATTTAGAGGAATATCAGATTCCTCTTCTATTATTGTCTTTTTAAGAAACTTATCTATTAATGCCATAAGAAATTATGATTAATAATTATTGCAATAACTCTCCATCTAACATGGAATCTTTGTATCCTAAGAAATAAAGAATACCATCAATGCCTACACTTGAAAGTGATTGTTTTGCATTTTCTATAACTTTTGGTTTTGCATGAAAAGCTATTCCCAATCCAGCTGTTTCCAACATTAAAAGATCATTGGCTCCATCTCCCACAGCAACTGTTTGTCTTATATCTACTTTTTCTACTTGTGCTATCAGTTTTAAAAGTTCAGCTTTTCTTTTTGCATCTACTATATCGCCAATGTAGTTTCCTGTAAGCTTTCCATCTTTCACTTCTAGCTCATTGGCGTACATATAATCTAGTTGGTATTTTTCTTTTAGATAATTACCAAAATAAGTAAACCCTCCAGATAAAATTGCAATTTTGAAACCAACTTTCTTCAACACAGCAATCAATCTATCTAAACCTTCAGTTATAGGTAGGTTTTCTACAATGTCCTGCATTACTGAAACGTCAAGCCCTTTTAAAAGTTTAACGCGTTGAATGAAACTTTCTGAAAAGTCTATTTTGCCTTGCATTGCCAATTCTGTAATTTCTTTTACTTGTTCGCCAACGCCAGCTCTCATAGCCAGTTCATCTATCACTTCTGTTTGGATGAGTGTAGAGTCCATGTCGAAACAAATTACTCTTCGCATTCTGCGATACATGCTCTCTTCTTGAAACGAAATATCAAAATTGAGCTCAGATGATAATTGAAGGAATGCCTTTTGCATTCCACTTTTATCCACAGGAGTGCCTCTAACAGACAATTCTACACAAGCTTTTCTAGAACGTTGCGACTCATCAAGAGGAATGCGCCCTGTGAGGCGATTAATATTATCGATATTCAGACCTTGGTCGGTTATAATTTGTGATACTGCTGCAATTTGCTTTGCAGTCAACACACGTCCCAACAGGGTGATGATAAATCTATTCTTTCCTTGCATTTTCACCCAATTGCTATACCGTTCATTGCTTATTGGGGTGAATCGAATTGTTGTATCTAGCTCATAGGCTTTAAATAACAGGTCTTTCAGAATATCGCCTCCTACATTTTGTTTTGTTTTAAACAAAATACCCAAAGATAAGTTGCGGTGTATGTCTGCTTGACCAATATCAAGTATATCGGCATCGTGTTTGGCAAGAACTTGTGTAAGTGCAGCAGTTACGCCAGGTTTGTCTTCACCATTTATAGTTACGAGAATTATTTCTGAGTTTGTCATCTTTATTTGTTATATGATAGCCATTGAAACCTGTGTGAATATGTCTTCAATGTCTTCACGTTCTATTCTATCAAAGTCTTCTTTGCGAGGAGTTATAAACATTCCGGCCATATCTAATGCACCTGGACTCACCAGTAGTTGATCTTTGCCTTCTGCTGAATATTGCCATGGACGATGCAGTTTTCTAGGGAATACATGGATTACATACATTCCGTTTTCCATAAACGAAATAATATTCATCATGGGTTCATCTTCGTCAGGTTGATGCGTTTTCAAGTAATTGTAAACATCGTAAAATTGCTCTTCAGCTTCTACTTTAGTTTCGCATTCAATTCTGAGACACGAACGGAGAGCGTTTTCGTTACTCAAAAGAATTTTACTCTTCATTCCAGCTTGAAAATGAAAATGATCGGGTGCTGAGGCTCCACACTTTGGCCCATTGTAAAACACAATGTAATCTGGCAACAGTTCGGTTAGCGATAGCATATCAACTATTTTTTTGCCTATCAACTGAGGTACATGAGTGTGCAAAGGTATAGTCAAATGATTTTGCAAGATTGGAAAAGGGTTACACAAAATCATGTATTTATCTAAGAACGATATCCCTTTCTGCACATCAGGTCTGTTTTCGGCACATAAAAAGCATTTACGCTCTTCAATGCTTTTTTTATCTATCTTGGCCGATGCTGAAATGAGACGAGATGGATTGTATTGCAAAATCACCTCTACATCACTTCCCCAATTGAGCGACCTTTCTACGATATTACTCATTTGCTTGCAATTGTCGTCAAGCAATTTCCACTCTTCTCGTTGTGTTGAAAAGAGTTCTTTTATTTCTTTTTGAAGATTCATTTGTTGCATTTTTCTTATTAACAAAGGTAGGAATAATTTCTTTTATTGCACCGAAATCGAATAAAAAAGACACTTTACGTAACATTTAGCTGAATTTCAGATGCTTTTGTCTGTTTTATGCTATTATTTTCATATTTTTGTAGCCGGTAACTCAAACTTAACTAAGGCAGGTTAGGAAAAAGAGATATCGATTAAAACATAAAAGATGAAAATCAAACTTTTGTTATTATTTTTTTGCGTTCTTTCTATCACTATTTCTTGTAATTCATCTGAAAAGACAGAAAATAATCAAAATGATAATAGCAATTCTACAATTGAGGAAGATTTTGATGCTTTCTTGCAAAACTTCAGCAAAAAACCAACATTTCAACGCCAACGTGTTTTGTTTCCATTGGATGCGACTCTACTAGACCCATCTGAATATAGTATGCAAACTGTGAGTGAAGAGATAAACTATCAGGAGTGGCTATTACTCGACTTTTCGTATGATAGTACCTTTGCAACACGTCAAATGGATGGTTATGAGCAGTTTATACGTGTTTATGAAGACTCTACAATAATAGAGCACAGAGGAATTGATAATGGCATATATGCCAATTATTATTTTATGAAAAAAGATGGCAAATGGTATCTGAAGTCTTTTACAGATACCTCATATTAGAGTTTAATTCTTAAACTAGGGCTGTTTTAGTAAAGCTCAATGGCATTAGGCTACTCATGCTTTCTGCAACATATACTTCATCGTTTTTGTTGTATAACAATATCTTCACTGACGAATTATAACGACTCTCTACTTCAAGAAGTACTTGTCGGCAGCTACCACAAGGTGAAATGAGATCATTGGTAAACTCGCCCTTATAAAAAGCAGCTACAGCCAGAGCTTCAATTTTTTGATCGGGATATTGAGCATTGGCATAAAAAACAGCTGTACGTTCAGCACACAATCCTGAAGGGTATGCAGCATTCTCTTGGTTGTTGCCAGTTATTATTTTTCCATTTTCTAAAAGGAGCGCTGCCCCAACATGAAAATGAGAATAAGGAGCATATGAATTGGAAGTAGCTAGTTTTGCAGCATCAATTAGCTTTTTTTCTATCTCTGTGCATTCTTCGTAACTATAAACGGTTATCTTTGTAGTTAAATTAATTTCTTTCATAAAGACTATTTTATTATTTTAGATAGTTCAAAAATACACATTTTTAGAATGGCTTTCACACAAAATAGATATAAATCACTTTTAAAGCTGCTGTTTGTACTATTATTTGCGTTTACATGCACTTTTCAGGCAGTTTCTCAGAAAAGATATAAGCTATACGAAGACTATATAGATAAATATAGCCCCATAGCAGTTAGTCATATGCAAAAGCATAAAATACCAGCATCCATAACATTGGCTCAAGGCTTATTGGAGTCTGGTGCGGGGCAAAGCCAACTTACAAAAAGGTCCAACAATCATTTTGGGATTAAGTGTCATCGCGACTGGAAGGGAGGACGAGTATATGCTAAAGATGATACTCCAAATGATTGTTTTAGACAATACCGTAGAGCTGAGGAATCTTTTGAAGATCACTCTCAGTTTCTGGTGCAAGGTGCAAGGTATCGTCCTCTATTTACACTCTCTTCAACCGATTATAAAGGATGGGCTCGAGGATTGCAGAAATCGGGATATGCTACTGATAAAGCTTATGCAAACAAACTAATAAAACTGATTGAAGATTATGAACTTTATCGATTTGATAAAAAAAATTATAGAGGGTCGAGTATTCAAGAAGCTTCAGCTCCTCAAAATTGGTCTCATCAGCCCTTCAAAACACATGGACTTGTCTATGTGTTGGCCATACAAGGAGATACATACGAAAGTATAGCAGCCGAATTTAACTTCAAAACCAAAGACTTGTTGAAATACAACGAAGTCCCAAAAGGTTTCCCTTTGAATGCTAGAGATATTGTCTATTTTCAAAAAAAGAAATCGAGAGCTGACAAACCTTATTTTGAACATGTTGTTCAAATAGGTGAGTCAATGCACGGTATCTCACAGAAATATGGTATGAAAGTGAAGAACCTATATAAAATGAATAAAAAAGATTACGAATACGTGCCCGAAGAAGGCGACGTATTAAAACTAAGATAAACAATGGAATATAACACACAATTGAAAAAACTCATTTTGCCCGAATATGGTCGGAATGTTCACAACATGGTAAACTATTGTCTTGAAATAGAAGACAAAGACGATCGCACAAGATGCGCTTATTCACTCATAGATATAATGGGAAATATGTTTCCTCATTTGCGCAATGTAAATGATTTTAAACATATTCTATGGGATCATCTGGCCATAATGGCTGATTTTAAATTGGATATTGATTATCCGTATGAGATAATCAAAAAAGAAGAGTTGATAGCTCATCCACAAAAAATTGAATATAGCAGACCTACCATGAAATACAGACACTATGGTAAAACGCTAGAAAAAATGATTGATTGCGCTGTGGAAATGCCCGAAGGTGAAGAGAAAGATCAATTAATAAGCTTGCTTATAAGCCAAATGAAAAAATCATACACACAGTGGAATAGAGAAATAGATGATGCAGCTATCTTGGAAGACTTATATGAACTTTCTGATGGGAAAATTAAACTAAATCCTGAAACATACGTGATACCTGCTTTCAAGTCGCAACCCAACATTTCAAGACAACGCACAAAATCTATAAAAAACCAAAGAAGACGATAAGATGATAGAGGAAAAGAACCTTTTTGAAATCGGAAAGTTATTGAAGCCTCATGGCGTGAATGGTGAGGTTACTGTTCTTTTCAATAAGCCTGAGTTTGCAGATATAGACACACAATATTACTTTCTTTTTTTGGATGGCATGTATGTTCCATTCTTTATAGAAGAGTTTATGTTTAATTCTGATGTCACTGCACGCGTCAAGTTTCAGAACTTCAATACAATAGAGCAAGCTTCTACTTTTGCAAATACTGCCATCTTTGTTCCCAGCGAACTTGTTGAGGCCTTGGAGCCAGCAGAAGAGATCTATGCTTCTGAGTGGGATCAATTCATTGGCTTCACAATTGTAGATGAAGACTCATCTACAATTGGAGTGATAAGTGGAGTGGATAGTGCTACAATGAATGTTCTTTTCTTCGTGATGAAGGATGGTGAAGAGATATTGATTCCTGCTACTGAAGATTTTATTGTGAAGATAGACAGTAAAGAAAAGTGTCTTTATATGAAACTACCCGAAGGTTTGTTGGACACTTCTTTTGAAGAGTAAGTTAAGTCAGAAATTCATTGAATAATGCTTTCTCTCTTTAGGTGATATACCTCTCCGGAACCTGCTTTGCAAAAGTAAAGTCGCTTTCATACGTCTCCAGAACCTACTTTTCCAAAGTAAAGTTGCTTTCGTACGTCTCCGGAACCTGCTTTTCCAAAGTAAAGTTGCTTTCGTACGTCTCCGAAACCTACTTTGCAAAAGTAAAGCTGCTTTCGTACGTCTCCGAAACTACTCTGCCCATAACAAGCCCAGTGCATAAATCTTATTGTAGTGTTTGCTTCTACAGTAGCGTGTAAATTACTGCATTAACTTATAGCATTCTGTCTAGCCTTGATGTAAGCAGAATAGTCATTGTTTTTTATTATCTTTGCATGATTAATGCAGTTTAAAATATGGAGAAAAAGAAAAAGCAAATTGCCATTTTAGGTTCCACAGGTTCCATCGGTACTCAAGCACTAGATGTGATAGCTCAACACCCCGATAAATTTGAGGTATACGCCCTAACGGCCAACAATAATATCAATTTGCTTATAGAACAGGCTGTAAAGTTTAAGCCAGAGGTTGTAGTTATTGCAAACGACAAAAACTACTTCGTTTTGAAGGAGGCTCTGCAGGATTATCCTATAAAAGTGTGGGCAGGAATAGATGCTATTTCAGATGTAGTACAAAGCGATCACATAGATGTAGTATTGGCTGCTATGGTTGGATTCTCGGGACTCAAATCTACAATAAGTGCACTCAAATCGGGCAAAACTGTGGCACTTGCCAATAAAGAAACATTGGTTGTAGCTGGCGAACAGATGATTGATTTAGCGCTGCGAAATGGAGCTCCCATTTTGCCTGTCGATTCTGAGCATTCAGCTATTTTTCAGTGTTTAAATGGTGAGAGTCTAAACAGAATTAATAAAATATGGCTAACCGCTTCTGGTGGGCCTTTTCGCAATTATTCTAAAGAACAATTACTGCAAGTAACCAAAGAGCAAGCGCTCAATCATCCCAGCTGGAGTATGGGGGCAAAAGTAACCATCGATTCTTCAACTTTGATGAACAAAGGTTTTGAGATGATAGAAGCCAAATGGTTGTTTGATGTAGACCCTTCTCATATAGAGGTAGTGGTACATCCGCAGTCTATAGTTCACTCTATGGTAGAGTTTGAAGACACCTCTGTGATAGCACAAATGGGAGTGCCCGATATGCGCATCCCCATTCAGTATGCATTTACATATCCCTACAGGTTTAAATCGAATTTTAAGACGCCCAATTTCTTCCAACTCTCCAATCTTACCTTTGAAGAGCCAGATTTAAAAGTTTTCAGAAATCTCTCTTTTGCTTACGATGCAATAAATAAAGGGGGCAATATGCCTTGCATACTTAATGCTGCCAACGAAATTGCAGTAGAAAGCTTTTTGCAAGATAAAATTTCATATTTTGACATGAGTGATGCCTTAGAGCAAACAATGCAGAAAGTATCGTTTATACAAAAGCCTTCACTCAACGATTATTTCGAGACTGACATAGAAGCGCGCAATGTAGCCTTAGATATTATAAACAAACTATAAACAATAAAATCTCAACTTTTTCAAATAATAAGTTACACAAACAATGGAAACATTTTTAATAAAAGCAATACAACTCATCTTGAGTTTGTCCATACTCGTTATAGTGCACGAATACGGGCATTATTTATTTTCAAGATTATTCAATATAAGAGTTGAGAAATTCTATATGTTTTTTAATCCCTCTTTTTCAATTATACGTGCAAAAAAGATAAATGGCAAATGGAGAGTAAAACTATTCTCAAAGAATACTCCTGATTTGGTGTCGGAGACAACCAATGATAAATCAGAAATGGAACAATCACTAAAAAGTCAATTGCCTAGCGAAGATTGGAACAAACATGCAGACTCTACAGAGTGGGGTGTTGGTTGGGTTCCACTGGGGGGGTATTGCAAAATATCTGGAATGATTGACGAGTCGATGGATAAAGAGCAAATGAAACTGCCCCCACAACCATGGGAGTTTCGCTCTAAGCCAGCATGGCAAAGATTGTTAGTGATGACAGGAGGGGTTATGTTCAATCTAATTCTTGCCTTTTTCATCTATTCTATGATTATATTTACGTGGGGAGACAGCTATGTTCCCCTCAAAGATGTGAGTATGGGTATGGAGTATAGCCAAACGGCCAAAGATGTAGGCTTTCAAGATGGAGACATCATATTATATGCAGATGGCGAAGAGGTGATAGATCGTTTTGATTTGGTTGACAACTTTGCTAGTCAAGTAGTAGAAGCAGATATCGTAACTGTTTTACGTGATGGAAAAGAGGTGGAAATAGCAATGCCCGACAAGTTTGTTCAAAAACTGATGGAAGAGAAGCAGGGTTTTGCAGGCTATCGTGTACCCACAGTGGTTCAAGATGTAGATAAAGGGGGCTCAGCCGAGACAAGCGGACTTGTTGCAGGAGATAGTTTAGTGGCTATTAATGGTGTAATTGTACCTACATTTATAGAGTTTAGAACCGAGTTAGAAAAGTATAAGAACGATCAGATACCAATGGATTTCTATCGTGACGGTATTTTAAATACACTTCCTATCAAGATTAGTGAAACGGGTACAATAGGGATTGCTGTAAAAAACGCCATACCTACTGCCCGCGATGAATATTCATTTTTCGCATCTTTCCCTCAAGGAGTCAAATTTGGATGGCGTACACTTAAAGGGTATATTGTTCAGTTCAAATATGTATTCACACCCGAAGGAGCATCTTCTCTAGGAGGATTTGGGGCTATTGGCAACTTTTTTCCTCCAATATGGGACTGGTATGCTTTTTGGAAAATGACTGCATTCTTATCTGTTATTCTAGCCTTTATGAATATACTGCCCATACCCGCACTTGACGGTGGACATGTTATGTTCTTATTGTATGAGGTGGTGAGTCGCCGAAAACCCAATGAAAGATTTATGGAATATGCTCAGATTGTTGGAATGATCTTCTTGTTCGGGCTACTCATCTATGTGAATGGAAACGATTTGTTTAAAGCTATCTTTAGATAAGCTTTATAGAAACTTTTAATTATATGCAAGTATCAAGATTAATTAAGAACAATGAAGGGAAGACTGCTTTCTCTTTCGAGTTGTTGCCTCCTCTAAAGGGAAACAGCATTCAACAAGTTTTTAATGTTATTGATCGTCTTAGAGAGTTCGACCCTAAATATATTAATATAACTACGCATCATAGCGAGGCTGTATTTGAAAAAAACAAAGATGGTAATCTGATAAAGCGGAATATTCGCAAACGCCCAGGCTCTGTAGCTATTGCAGCTGCCATACAAAACAGATATGGCATTACTGCCGTTCCTCATATGATAAGTAAAGGCTTTGCTAAAGAGGAGACTGAATATGCATTGCTAGATCTCTCTTTCCTTGGTGTTCACGATTTGTTGTTGCTTAGAGGCGACACATCAAAACTAGATAAGGAACAACTGGCCATGGATAGTCATGACCATGCAACGGGTTTGCAAACACAGGTGAACAACTTCAACAAAGGTATTGCATTTGATGGAACACCTTTTGCTGCTCCAGAATATCCTTTTTCTTATGGAATGGCTTGCTATCCGGAGTTGCATGCAGAATCGCCCGATATGGAATCTGAGCTTTTTTATTTAAAAAAGAAAGTTGAGAACGGAGCAGAATATTTGGTTACACAAATGTTTTTTGATAACGAAAAGTACTTCAATTTTGTTGAGCTGTGCAGGAAAGAGGGAATAAGTGTACCAATAATCCCAGGTATTAAGCCTATTCACCTCAAAAATCAATTAACAATACTTCCAAAGATTTTCCAATCAGACATTCCAGAGGCTTTAGCCAAAGAGTTGCAAAATTGTAGCAGTGATAAAGATGCCAAACAAGTAGGTGCTGCATGGTGTACTGAGCAATGCAAAGAATTGGTAGCTCATAAAGTACCAAGTATCCATTTTTACACATACATGGCTTCCGAAATTGTATATAAAGTGGCGAGAGAAATCTATTAATTTTATCGATTAATTAATGGGGAGTTTTCATCGCTTCATAAAAAAACTGTAATCATATGTATTTTAGAGATATAATTGGACTAACCGATATAAAGAAACATCTTATTGAATCAGTTCAAAAAGGCTATGTACCACATGCTCGTATGATTTATGGGGCTGAGGGAATAGGTAAATTGCCTTTAGCTATTGCTTATTCTCGTTATCTCAATTGTCTCAATCCTCACGACACTGATTCTTGTGGTGAGTGTAGTTCGTGCTCTAAATACGATAAGTTGGCTCACCCCGACCTACACTTTGCGTTTCCGATGGTTCAGAAAAGAGCTGAGAAGTTGATGGTGTGCGACAATTATTTACCCCAATGGAGAGCTTTCTTAGCCGAGAAGACTTATTTCAATTTAGGCCAGTGGCTTCAATTTATCAATGCTAAGAATGCTCAAGGCATGATATATGCACAAGAGAGCGAAGAGATTATCAGAAAGTTAAACTTGAAGGTTTACGAAGCCAAATACAAAATAATGATTGTGTGGCTTCCCGAAAAGATGAATATTGAATGTGCCAACAAACTCTTGAAAATGATTGAAGAGCCACCAGCTCACACCATATTCTTATTAGTTTCTGAAGATTTAGACAAAGTTATACCCACCATCAAGTCACGTTGTCAACCCATTTATATCAAGCCTATTGACCATAGTGCTATGATTTCCGCCATTCAGCAAAACTACAACCTTACTGCTAGCGATAGCCACTCTGTGGCTCATATTGCCAACGGTAGCTTCACAAAAGCTATTGAGTTAATAGAATCTTCTGATGATTCTCAAATCCTCCTCAATCTTTTCAGTAAGATGATGGGTGCTGCGTATTCAAAGAATATAAAGCTGATAAAAGAAGTTGCAGATGAGTTATCTAAAACGGGCAGGGAGGTTCAGAAAAGTTTTCTCATCTTCTCACTACGCATGTTTAGAGAATACTTTGTAAAGAACTTCAATGTGCCTGAACTAATATATCTTAATAGAGCCGAACAACAACTAGGACAGCAATATTCAGGTACTATAAACGAAACTAATATAGAAGTTTTGGTTGATGAATTCTCTTTAGGACACAGACAAATAGAACAAAATGGAAATGCTAAAATTATTTTTTTAGATTTATGTTTGAAGTTAACCATGCTAATAAAAAAATAAATTGTTATATTGCAGTGGATTTAAACAATAAAAAGCAAAAAACCTGTTTATCAATGGTTTTATTGAAGGCGGGTTACTATATATATAATGGAATACGAATTAGACAAAGAATCACTAGGAGCATTTAATGCTGAGAGTGTATTAATAAATAAAGCAAACAGAGAGCGCTTAAAATGTCGTAGTTTTAATGCAAAACTTCATACATACAATTGGCTTGAAGACTATCCCGAAATGCAGGATTTAACCAATTTAGTAGAAGTTCAGTTTAAAAATACACGCAAGTGCTTTTATGTAAATAGCAACAATATAGAGCTTACTCAAGGTGATATGGTTGCAGTTGAGGCTTTGCCAGGCCATGATATTGGCACAGTAACACTTACAGGAAAATTGGTGTTGTTGCAAATGAAGAAGAATCATTTTCGTCCTGACGAAAATGGACTACGACGTATTTATAGAATCGCTCGTGAGGGTGATTTAGAGAAATACAATTTGGCTAAATCTCGCGAAGAGATTACAATGATCCGTTCTAGAGAAATAGCCCAAGATCTTGGACTAGACATGAAGATTGGTGATGTAGAATATCAAGGAGACGGCAACAAGGCTATCTTTTATTACATTGCCGATGAGCGTGTCGATTTTAGAGAACTCATAAAGATCCTTGCTAGTGAGTTTAGAGTGAAAGTAGAGATGAAACAGATTGGTGCAAGACAAGAGGCTGGCCGTATAGGTGGTATTGGTCCTTGTGGACGTCAATTGTGCTGTAGTGGATGGCTCACAAACTTTGTTTCTGTGTCTACATCTGCCGCTCGTATTCAAGAACTATCCATCAATCCACAGAAATTAGCAGGACAATGTGCTAAGTTAAAATGTTGTCTCAACTATGAAGTCGATTCTTATATCGAAGCTCAAAAGAAGCTTCCTTCTCGCGAGGTTCCTTTAGAAAGCAAAGACGGATTGTACTATCACTTCAAAACAGACATCTTTTCTGGAATGATGACCTATTCTATGGGCCGCAACTCATTGTCCAATTTAGTGACAATACATAAAGATAGGGTCTTTGAAATAATCAATTTGAATAGAAAAGGCATAAAGCCCAACACATTAATTTCCGAAACACAAGAGAGTCAAGTTCCAAAAGAAGTTTATGGAGGAAACTCTTTAAATGATGACAGTATTACCCGTTTTGACAATTCGGCGAAAAGCAATCCTAAGAAGAAAAGAAGAAAGTCATCTGTGCGTCGTCGAAACAAAAACAACCCTAATCAAAATAAAGGTCCTGCTAAGGATGATAAGTAAATTTAATCGTTCTTTTATTGGTCTGATTTTATTGGGTTGCATGTTTTCATGTAATCAAGGAGAAGCTTATTATCAATTTAGACAGATACCACAAAACGAATGGAACAAAAATCAAGAAGTCTCCTTCTTATTAGATTCTGTAGCTATCAGCCCACAACACAATTATGCGATATCGATAGAGATCTTGCATAATATAACCTATTCATATAAAAACTTGTTTTTATATATAGATCACACTCTTCAAGATAGTATATCGGTGAGAGATACATTAGAGTGTATGTTGGTTGACGATTTAGGTAAATGGTATGGCAGTGGCAATGGAGCTACAAGACAATTGTCAGTGTTGTATAAAACCAATCAAAAAATAGACACCGCATTGCATAACGAAGTGAGTATTCGTCATGCAATGCAAGATCTAAAATTGAAAGGGATAGAAAAGATTGGATTAAAAATCTATTAACCTTTCTATTTATTAGTCTCTTTCTTTTTTCCTTTCTTCTCTTTCTTAGCAGCTTCTAGAGGTTTAGCCGATTCTACCAGCTTCTCTACATTTCTGTCAATTACTGTTTTCAGTTCAGCTTGTAACTTTTTTATTTCAAGCGCTTGATTGTTTATTGTAAGCAGAAGTGCATTCAACTCTTCATTCTCAACTGAATCTGGATATTGAGCTTTAACTCTACCAATAAAATCGCTCAACACATTCATGTAGTTGTTAAAAGCATCGTAAGGAGATGGATATGGGCTAAACTGAGCGTGAACTGCCCCATCTGAGAAGTGCTTGGTCGACATATAGTAAAAGTGATCACTGGCTTGTAAGTACAGCCAGTCCTGCTTTAATCGTCTATCGTTACACATACGTAATCTTTCACCAATATTGTATAGTGTTTTATAGGCTTCTTTCTGCAGCGTATTTCCAATCCATGCGCTTAAATCGCGCTCTTCATCGGCCCACGAAATAGGATGCGGTACACTCAATTCACCAACAGGTTTGTGTTCATCCATTACTTCAGAAGGAGTTGCAAACTTCATCCCTTTTTCAAAAGCAAAATGGGGTAGAGCTTTCATGAATTCAAAAATGCCTGTATGAGAAGGTTGCATGCTTCCAAAAGTCTCATAATTCATAAAAAGATTAACCACTTCATCCTCGGCTGGCAAATCATCAATCCACTGGATAAACTTATCTGCTGTTAGTGGATATTCGCTCCAGTTATAATTGGAGAAACGAAACATGATATCATCACTAAACTTAGAGTTCTTGAGTAGTAGTTTCAATTTTGGTTCAAGTGCAGATGTATAAACAAAGTTGGAGCTCTTCCAACCCAATACATGTTTGGCACCTTCCGTAATCATTTTATCATATCCCATCTCATAAACAGCCTTTCCAATATCGTCTGAGTATATTAGCTCTGTGTTTCTAAATGTTGTGGGTTTTTGATCAAACAACATTTCAATTTTGTCGGCGTGTTGTTTCACTTGATTTTTGAAATCTATGGGGTCTATCATAGATGCTAGAGAGTGAGCATACGTTTCGGCAAGAAATTCTACATTCCCTGTGTTGGCTAACTGTCTTAGTCCATCTATAACTTCTGGAGCATATATTTCCAACTGCTCTAAGGCCGTTCCCGAAATAGAAAATGCAACTTTGAAGCGACCTTTATACTGATTGACTAAATCAAAAAGCATCCTATTGGCTGGGATAAATGAATTAGCTGCAATCTTTTGCATGATGTCTTCATTAGAAAAGTCATCGTAGTAATAGTGATCTTTCCCTATATTGAAGAATCTGTATCGTTTCAACCTAAATGGTTGATGTATTTGAAAATAAAAGCAAATTGTCTTCATATTATATTGTTTTTCAGTCTTTGGTTTATCTATTTTACAAATTTATTATATATATCACGCACCTCTTGGCCAGCGTATTCCCATTTTATTTCATCCACCTCTTTTTTACCTTCTACTCGTAGAAAGTCTGCCATACCTGGATATGTGCAGATAGAGTAGATGGCATCAGCCATTCCATCTACATCCCAATAATCAGTCTTGATTACATTATCCAATATTTCAGAACATCCAGATTGGTATGAAATGATGGATGGTACACCACATTGCATTGCCTCTAAGGGCGATATGCCAAATGGCTCTGATACGGATGGCATCACATAAACATCGCTAGAGTTGAGCATTTCGTATACCTGATTTCCTTTTAAGAAACCAGTAAAATGAAATTTATCAGCAATCCCTCTGTCTGCCACTAGTCTCACCATTTTGTCCATCATGTCTCCACTACCAGCCATAACGAAACGTATATGGTCTGAGTTTTTTAGAACCTGTGTTGCAGCGTCCACAAAATATTCTGGCCCTTTTTGCATGGTTATTCTTCCCAAAAAGGTTACAACCTTTTCAGGTACTTTGGTCAGTCTCTCAATGGCAACTTTTTCAGGACTAAGGGGCTCAACCGCATTGTGCACAGTAGTTACTTTGCTTGGGTCTTGATGATACTTTTCTATAACTATTTTTCGAGTTAGATTGCTCACACAAATAATATGATCAGCATGATCCATTCCATTTTTTTCAATATTGTAAACCAAAGGGTTTACTTTACCTCCACTTCTGTCAAAATCAGTTGCATGAACGTGTATTACTAATGGTTTGCCTGTCACAGATTTAGCATGCAATCCAGCTGCATAAGTCAACCAATCGTGTGAGTGTATGATATCAAAATCGTAGGTTCGTGCTATCACACCTGCTACTATGGAATAATTGTTGATCTCTTCTAATAAGTTTTTAGGATATTTCCCAGAAAACTCAATACACCCCAAGTCGTTGGTGTTCATGTAATTGAAGTCAGCGTAAATATTATCTCGTAAATTGAAATATTCTTGCGGATCCATGAATTTCTCTAATCTGTCCTTAGCTGTTTCCCATGACACATCGCGCCAAACTATGGGGGTGTTGTTAGCTCCTATAATTTTAAGGAAGCTTTGATCTTCATCACCCCAAGGTTTCGGTATTACAAATGTGATATCCATATCTTCTTGAGTTGACATGCCACGTGTTAATCCATAACTCGCAGTGCCAAGGCCTCCTAATATGTGGGGAGGGAATTCCCATCCAAACATGAGTGCTTTCATAATCTATCTGTTCTTAGTTATATTCTTTCATTATTTTCTTTGCACGAAGTAGTTCTGCCACACTCATTGCAAATGAATATGCACCATGTGCTATAAATGGAGGACTAGAATCGTACAATTCAGAGATGCTACCAACACAATCGTTAGACATTTCATTTTCCATATCCACCATTATTCTATCTACTAGCGACAAACCGCTACGTTTATATACTTTGAGATATGCCTCTATATAAGGCCCTAGTAGCCATGGAAAGGCAGGACCATTAAAGTAAGTATATTCTTTTTCTCCTGGATTACTAGAAAAATAAGGTTTAAATTTCTCATCCTTTGGGCTCAAAGATCTTATACCACAGTTGGTGAGCAACTCCTTAGTCGCAAAGTCCACTATCGATCTCATTCTATGTTTCTCAAGTGGAGAGTGGTCAAGCGATACTGCAAACAGCATGTTGGGTCTCAGGCTCCAGTCGGAGTGTGCACCATCAACAAAATCAAACAGATAGCCAGCACTGTTTAAAAACACTGAGGTGAAAGACTCTTTCACGATATCGCTTTTTTGTGACAGTTGATACTCCATTGTAGAATCACCTTTGGTTTTGTAAATTTCTTCACCAAATTTAAGTGCGTTATACCACAAAGCATTAAACTCAACCAAATAACCCGAACGAGGTACTGCTGGTCGTCCATCTAATATGGAGTTCATCCAACTTACAGGTCTGGAGTGTCCATAAGTTGTTACTAAGCCATTGTCTGGATCTACTCGTAAATTCAGTTGCTTATTATTCAATATGTATGTTATGATTTCTAAAACAAGATCTGAATATTTTCGATAGAATTCTTCGGGTCTTTCTTTAGCATATTGTTGTAANNGGTTTGCCAGCCATCACCGTTCTGATTTGAATAATAGCAGTGTCCATTATTTTTTCAAAATCATCAACACGCCCCACAGCTAGTGTGCAGCCGGGGAGCGATACAAATTGATCTCGCGCTCTCACTTTGAACCATGGGTAACCTGCAAGTAAATACTGCTCGCCTGGTTTAGGAATATAAAAGAACTGATGACTAGAGTTTTTCAAGCAGTTGTAGAATGACTTGCGTGGTGTTCTCTTTTTTATTTCATGCTCAAATTCATTCTCTAGCTCTTTTGTCTCTTTCAGCACATCACCAGCCGAAAATATAATTGAATCACCTTTCTTTATCGGCATTTCAAAATAACCAGGCACATACAAATCTTCCTTGTAGGTGTCACCCGCTTGCATGTCTTGCAAATATTCAATTCCTTTGTTCCAGTGAGGTTGATACACAAATTCTGCCTCTGTGTTGAACTGCATGTATAACTCAGGATATCCTTCATACATACAAGTGCTAATGCCGTTTTCAATTTCCCTATAAGATTTGTCGGCAGTATCATTTTCTTGGGTCAATTTAAATACATTTCTAAATGCTAGAAATGGTTTAAATCTAATGGTTGTAGGAGAATGTGCTTCTATTAACTTGTAACGTATCATCACTGAGTTGTTTTGTGATGAAAACAATATTTCTTTTGATAATACAACCCCACCAACACGATAAATAGTTATTGGAATACTCTCGCTACTAAATTCACGAATGTATTTGTGTCCACGAGGGCTATAGTTGTCTCCAGTATATTTGTGAATTCCCAAGTTAAATTCAGCTCCATGTTGAATTACAGTTTCGTCAAATGACGACAATATCAAGTGATTATCATCATCAAGTGCAGGTACCGGCATAACCAATAATCCCTGGTACTTAGTTGTATTGCATCCTGAAATGGATGTGTTATGATAAGCCCCTTTTCTATTAGTCCGCAACACATTGCGGTATAATGAATATTCGAGGCTTATGATTAAATCTTTATCGAATTTAAGATAACTCATATTTCATGCGTTTTAGAATTGATTTTATTCCGAAAGATAGAAAGATTAATAATATTAAACAAATGAAAAGTATCATATTTATAATATAATTCAGCTTGTAGATGCATTTTCATTTGTAAATTTGTTATTTTTAGAATGATTTAGTTTATGAATGAAAGTCAAGAGAGCTATTTTACAATAGAAAAAAAACGGATGCGCATAGCATTTGTTCCCACTATTGTTCTGGTCTGTTTGCTATGGCTCATCTATATATTAGACTCATCGCTAACGCTGCAACTCTATCAATATGGGGTTTATCCTCTAAAAATGAAAGGGTTGCCAGGAGTGTTTTTGTCGCCGCTCATTCATCATTCTGCAAAGCATCTTTTGTCAAACACCCTTCCGCTTTTAGTACTAATGTGGTGTCTATACTATTTTTATAGTGCAATTGCTCACAAAACGTTTTTGCTTTTGTGGTTGCTTAGCGGATTGCTCACTTGGACTATTGGCAGAGAAGCGTGGCACATTGGTGTTAGTGGTGTTATTTATAGTCTTTCTTTTTTTCTATTCTTTAGTGGGATTTTTCGCAGACATATTCCACTTATTGCTATTTCTCTAATTGTTGCTTTTTTGTATGGCAGTACTGTGTGGAATATGATGCCATGGTCTATGTATTTAGATGCTAATGTGTCGTGGGAAGGACATCTCGCTGGTGGCATTAGTGGACTAATAGTTGCCCTAATATTTTCTAAACACGGTCCTCAAAAACCTCATAAAGATTGGATGGATGAGTTTGAAGATGAGACTAATGAGGTATATGCAGTTTATGGAAGTTATTGTAGAATAATAGATAAGGTTGTCATTAAGATAGACCAAGATGACGTGGAGAATGATGATAGAAGTTAAATTCGGGGTTTCCGTAGCATATATCACGTTAAATTATCGCCTGAAAATATTTTATCGAAAAAAGCTATAATAGTAAACTGACTTTGGCGACTTCTGATTTAAAAGTTATATATTTACAAAATACTAATTTTCCAAGAATAAAAAATTTACTATTATCAAAAACGGAACAAAAAATACAGCACATGGTTTAAACACCTTTGGTGGAGTCTTCACTCCTTCCATACTCACCGTTCTGGGTGTAATCATGTATCTACGCTTTGGTTGGGTTGTTGGCAATGTGGGACTTATTGGCACACTTATCATTGTCACCTTAGCTACATCCATCACTTTTCTTACAGCTCTATCCATTGCATCTATTGCCACCAATGCCCCTGTTAAGGCAGGAGGTGCCTATTTTTTGATAAGTAGGTCATTAGGTTTGGAAATGGGCGGAGCAATTGGTATTCCATTATTTCTAGCACAAGCTTTTTCGGTAGCTCTCTACATCATGGGTTTTTCAGAAAGTATGATTGCAATATTCCCTTCGTTAAATATTAAATTGGTGGGTATTGTCACAACTGTTCTTCTGAGTCTGCTTGCTATGTTTTCAACCAAAGCTGCCATTCGCGCTCAGTTTGTTATTTTAGCAGTAATCGCCTTTTCCCTTATATCGTTTTTTCTTGGAAGACCCATTGAAGACTCTTATATTGAACTATGGGGTGTTCCAGCAGCTGAGTCTGTCAACTTTTGGACTGTATTTGCAGTCTTTTTCCCTGCTGTAACAGGTATTATGGCCGGAGTAAATATGTCGGGCGATTTGAAAGACCCTGCTAAATCTATTCCAAAAGGCACTTTTATGGCCGTGGGTGTCGGATATGTTATCTATATGGTTGTTCCCTTCTTCTTTGCTTTCAGAGCAGATGCTGCCACCTTGGTGAGCGACAATATGATAATGCAAAAAATAGCCTATTGGGGTTTTGCTATTTTGTTAGGTATCTGGGGTGCAACTTTATCGAGTGCTGTAGGAAGTTTACTAGGTGCACCGCGGGTGTTGCAAGCTTTAAGTATAGACAAAGTACTGCCATCAAAGCTTTCGTTTTTAGGAAAAAGTTCAGGTCCCGAAAAAATTCCACGAGCTGCAACCATATTTACCTCTATTATTGCACTCACACTTATCTCTTTGGGAGATTTGAATACGATTGCTCCTATCTTAACCATGTTTTTCTTAACAACCTATGGTACACTCAATCTTACCTCAGGAATAGAAACATTGCTACAGAGCCCATCATTCCGACCAAAATTCAAAGTTCATTGGATATTCTCTTTTCTTGGTACAATTGGTTGTGTGGCTGTCATGTTTCTTATAAATGCTCTTGCAACTGTTGTTGCTATGGTTTTTATTGTAGGAATATATGTATGGTTGCGTCGCCGCAGACTCAAAACAACTTTTGGAGATGTCACCCGTGGAATGTTATTGCAAATAGTTCGCTATGCCTTGTTGAGGCTCGACTCTAAAGGTGATGATGCTAAAAGCTGGCGTCCCAATATATTGGTCTTTTCTGGCATGCCCACCAAAAGATGGCACTTAATTGATTTTGCTTATGGAATAGTGCAAGAGAAAGGTCTCATTACTGTGGCAACCATACTTCCCGAAGAAGGGGTGTCGCAAGAAAGAGTTGCCAAACACGAACGAAATATTTCTTCCTATCTGAGAGACAAGGACATAAAGACACTTGTGAGAGTTACCCGGGCTGAAAATGCTTTTATGGGTTCTAAACAATTGGTCAACTCTTATGGATTGGGAAGTGTAGTTCCCAATACAGTTTTGCTTGGCGATACGGAAGAGAATAGTCATCACGAGCCTTATTGTGATATGGTGTCGCATTTTTATAAATCGAAAAGAAATGTAATTATACTCCAAAATGATTTTATGCTAGATTATACGGGAGTAAAAAAGATAGATCTTTGGTGGGGTGGTCTCAAGGGCAATGGAGGGCTGATGATGATTATAGCCCATTTGATTAAGACTAGTCCGCGCTGGCAAAATATAGAGGTATGCGTCAAAATGGTTGTTGCATCTGAAGAAGCTGCCAAGGGTACACGAGAAAACCTAAAGAAGATATTGATGGAGATGCGGGTTGCTTTCGACTATGAAATTATTGTATCTGAAGGTCGAAAGTTTTGGGATATCCTTGAAGCTGAGTCCAAAGAAAGCACAATGGTGATGATGGGGCTGAAGGTTCCAGACGAGAACTTTGCTGATTATTACAAGCAATTGAAATCAAAAACTAAAGCTATTGCTAAAAAGGTGTTCTTTCTAGCTGCTGAACACATAGATTTTAAAGATGTGTTGAATTGATATTCACTGATTACCAGAAAAACTTCTATCTTAATTAATAGGAGTTTTTTTGAGCAAAATATCAATAATGAACAAATGAACAAGGTTTTCAATACGCTTATAATGAGTAATAGGAAACACATACCCTTGCAAGTAATCTCTTATTTACTCAAGTTTCCCACCCTTTAAAAAAGCGTCTTTGAGCATGTAAATAAATGAAATAAAGTGACGAAGTTTAAAGATAAATTGCTATCTTTAAGTTGATTAAACAAAACATCAACAAATCCTAAACCTCATCACTTATGTATACAAAAATAAACAAATTATCTGAATTATCCGACACTCTGGTTGAAAAAAACAAATTAAACCATGGCGTTTTAAATTTTGTCAGTCATTTTAAAGTCGGTAGCTTGTTGAGATCTTTTTCCGCTTTAAAAGAGCAAGGTTATTCTTTGATAGTAATTATAACGAACTTAATTTTTATTCGTCTTGAGGGTATGAGCATTAATGGTGAAACGAAAACAGGCAATAGTACTATAGATGATAATACGTTTTACCGTACACTAAACGATCCTCGTATTGATTGGCGAAAGATGCTTTTAAGTTTTGCACTACAGTTTACTCGAATTATCAAAAAGAAAACGCAGATGGATGAAAATCTCACACGCTGCTTCGTGGTCGATGATAGCTTGTTGGAAAAAAGTGGTAAGACAATTGAAGGCATCAGCCGTGTAAACAATCACGTTAAAGGCGGATTTACATTTGGCTTCAAGTTGCTTTTGCTGGGTTACTTTGATGGTAAGATGCTGATACCTTCTGACTTCTCTTTACACAGGGAATCCCGTAAAAATAATTTTGGCCTAAAACAGAAAGAAGAAAAAAAGCAATTTAAGAGTAAAAACCCAAAAGACAGTCCAGGCGAATTGCGTAAACAGGAGCTTGATGAAAAGAAAACTGACATGATCGTAAAGATGATAAAACGAGCTTCAAAAAGAGGTTTAAATGCTTCTTATGTATTGATGGATAGCTGGTTTACATGTGAAGAAGTGATCAAGTCGATACGAAAAATCAAACGGGGAGCGCTACATGTCGTTGGCATATGTAAAATGGATAAACGTAAATTCAATATAGATGGAAAAGAACTAAACTCAGCCACTATAGTCAAAATGCATGAAATCCGCAGTAAAATAAAGTGCAGTAAAAAGTATAAATCACAGTACATCGTAGTGAATGCCGTTTATAAAGGCATTCCTGTCAAACTTTTTTACGTCAAATATAAAAGAGCCAAAACATGGACATTAATTTTGAGCACAGACACTAGCATAAGTTTCAATCGAGCAATGGAAATCTACCAAATACGCTGGACAATTGAAGTGTTGTTTTATGCAAAGCAAAT
>LFRM01287108.1_pt1 | contig 30596 bp, 16 predicted proteins | sample 618341 | NCBI WGS metagenome assembly LFRM01 (sample SAMN03654438, study PRJNA283298) | anaerobic digester metagenome | isolation source: pool of bioreactors CSTR01a, CSTR02a, and CSTR03a thermophilic anaerobic... | place: Denmark: Kgs. Lyngby | collected 2014-05-21 | reverse complement strand
TTTGCGTAAGTGGCCTAATTTCTGACCAGCAAATGGCCTAATTTTTGATTGACATTAACACTCATAGGTACGCTAAAAACGGGGAAGATTGGTGCGCCGAGTGGCCGTTAGACTCGTTTCAATTCCTCATAGGTACGCTAAAAACGCGGGGTTCTAATTTCTCACCAGTAAGATTTATTGTGTTTCAATTCCTCATAGGTACGCTAAAAACCGCCAACGGTCATAGGTACTTCGCCCACCTTGAAGCGTTTCAATTCCTCATAGGTACGCTAAAAACCCCTATACAGGGAACTAAGGCCGAAGGAGGCATTTGGTTTCAATTCCTCATAGGTACGCTAAAAACAGACATAATTACTTACGCCTGGAGTGGAGAGTATCTGTTTCAATTCCTCATAGGTACGCTAAAAACTTAGGAATATCGGAGCCAGTATTTTGGCCGTTGCGTCGTTTCAATTCCTCATAGGTACGCTAAAAACAAGGCTCTGCGGGTAGAGCCGCAAAGCGTTCAAAAGTTTCAATTCCTCATAGGTACGCTAAAAACTGAGTGGTATTTACAAGCATTAGAAGAACAAGAGTGTTTCAATTCCTCATAGGTACGCTAAAAACGTTAAAGCAGGATTGGGCAGGACATACAGTATTCTGGTTTCAATTCCTCATAGGTACGCTAAAAACGTGGCATTTTTCCCACCTATTTGCCCCACACACCCTAGTTTCAATTCCTCATAGGTACGCTAAAAACCCCCATAGTGGCAGCTCACATGAAAGCGGAGGAAGAGTTTCAATTCCTCATAGGTACGCTAAAAACGCCCTTTGATACCTTACGCCCTTTGACGGTTAGTTGTTTCAATTCCTCATAGGTACGCTAAAAACTTAAAGGCGCTGCAGATAGCGTTAAGTCCTGGGCCGAGTTTCAATTCCTCATAGGTACGCTAAAAACCTGGGCGGAACCGGAAAGGAAGGACAAGCATGGAGAGTTTCAATTCCTCATAGGTACGCTAAAAACCTACCAGGTGGCGTTGGCAGAGTATCGTAAGGGCATGTTTCAATTCCTCGTAGGTACGCTAAAAACATATCGCTGACCCTACGGCCTCTATAACCTTGTTAAGTTTCAATTCCTCGTAGGTACGCTAAAAACAAGTTTCATAGAAGTTACATCCACCGTTTTTAATGGTTTCAATTCCTCGTAGGTACGCTAAAAACCCGCCCTGAACCTTTGCAATGGCGGCTTGACTGGCGGTTTCAATTCCTCGTAGGTACGCTAAAAACTTCAAGTTCTTTGATTGTGTATTGAGAAAGTTTCTTGTTTCAATTCCTCGTAGGTACGCTAAAAACCCGACAGCCGGGCAAGTGGCCCGGCGGTGAGGGTACGTTTCAATTCCTCGTAGGTACGCTAAAAACCCATAGCCCCCGCTTGATATTGAACAAAAATTATTGTTTCAATTCCTCGTAGGTACGCTAAAAACGAGCTGACTGTCAAGGGCGATAAGACCGTTATCCCCGGTTTCAATTCCTCGTAGGTACGCTAAAAACCAAGTCTTTTGGTGATCGCCGTTACACTCAGATGTGTTTCAATTCCTCGTAGGTACGCTAAAAACTGTCATAGAATGTCATAGTCTACCCGTGATATTATAGTTTCAATTCCTCGTAGGTACGCTAAAAACTTACCGGGGACAGCTACGATGCTTTCCTGCGGCGCAGTTTCAATTCCTCGTAGGTACGCTAAAAACACTGGGGTTTCGCGATGGGTGGAATCGACTGGATGAGTTTCAATTCCTCGTAGGTACGCTAAAAACTCAGATGGTGGAATATACAAAATTAAAAGTCTTGAGTTTCAATTCCTCGTAGGTACGCTAAAAACAAGAGAAGCCACCCCTTTGGGGCGGTCTCATCGCGGTTTCAATTCCTCGTAGGTACGCTAAAAACTAGGTTTGAGCCACACAACATTGTCATGTCGTTTAAGTTTCAATTCCTCGTAGGTACGCTAAAAACATGAAATGCCTCCTGTGAATGAGAATGTCGTCTCCGGGTTTCAATTCCTCGTAGGTACGCTAAAAACAGAGCCAGAGCCAAGAATCCATGGCCGCACTGTAGTAGTTTCAATTCCTCGTAGGTACGCTAAAAACTTTGGACCATAGCAGATAGTGCCGAGCCGAAAAGTAGTTTCAATTCCTCGTAGGTACGCTAAAAACTGGTGGGGTATTCATCATCAAGGGTGACATCGGCGAGTTTCAATTCCTCGTAGGTACGCTAAAAACCTGGTGGTGGGTGACGACACAGAGGAAGGATTTGCAAGTTTCAATTCCTCGTAGGTACGCTAAAAACGCGCACCGGGAATATCGTCGGCGGCCATCAGCGGTAGTTTCAATTCCTCGTAGGTACGCTAAAAACTCCCATCTACTCACTTCTAATCTAATCTAATCTAATCGTTTCAATTCCTCGTAGGTACGCTAAAAACCTATATTCGCCATGTGCTTAGAGGACTATTACGGCATGTTTCAATTCCTCGTAGGTACGCTAAAAACCACGTTCACCCTATACTGCTTTGCGTCTCTAGCCAGTTTCAATTCCTCGTAGGTACGCTAAAAACTAGCTCTGTGCTACCTACGCTCCAGTCTATTTTTTTGTTTCAATTCCTCGTAGGTACGCTAAAAACTTGAGCGATTGAAGGCGATTCCCGCAGGCACAAAGCGTTTCAATTCCTCGTAGGTACGCTAAAAACCCCCTCTCTGTGATTATTCCGCGGTCTGAGTGGGGGTTTCAATTCCTCGTAGGTACGCTAAAAACCACATTCACCCTATACTGCTTTGCGTCTCTAGCCAGTTTCAATTCCTCGTAGGTACGCTAAAAACGCAGGCGTCCGTCATTACCCGCGACTGCGTCAAATTGTTTCAATTCCTCGTAGGTACGCTAAAAACTTCCCCTTCGGGTCGTCTTTGTAGGGGTGAGATAGTTTCAATTCCTCGTAGGTACGCTAAAAACCTGACTACAGCAACAACGAGGAAGCCTTGCAGAACTTGTTTCAATTCCTCGTAGGTACGCTAAAAACTTATCGGCGCGTATGAACATAAAAATACCTCCTAATGTTTCAATTCCTCGTAGGTACGCTAAAAACCTGGACCTGTTGGGTGATCTGCTGCTGCAGCGCCTGTTTCAATTCCTCGTAGGTACGCTAAAAACGAGAACGGTAGCGAATACGAGTGCTGGCCGCCTATGTTTCAATTCCTCGTAGGTACGCTAAAAACTTTTTCTTGACCTCGTTCTCGGCCTGTTCCAGAGGCTGTTTCAATTCCTCGTAGGTACGCTAAAAACCTTTTCGGTTTAGGATTTTGCTTCAGTGCAAATCGGTTTCAATTCCTCGTAGGTACGCTAAAAACCTACAATACTGATTCGCGCATGGCGTGAAGAATCTTGTTTCAATTCCTCGTAGGTACGCTAAAAACGTAAATGTATCACCGTCACGCTTATAGATCGTGATGGTTTCAATTCCTCGTAGGTACGCTAAAAACTGGATCTGTAATTATGATATCGGGACACTGGCTATGTTTCAATTCCTCGTAGGTACGCTAAAAACCCGGCGTCAGCTTTAGCCGGGGGCAATGCAGTATCGTTTCAATTCCTCGTAGGTACGCTAAAAACCCCCAGGCCCTTACACCCCCTCTAGAAGAATTTCCAGAGTTTCAATTCCTCGTAGGTACGCTAAAAACTGAGCCCTAAAACCAAAATACCCGGAATCCAAAAAGTTTCAATTCCTCGTAGGTACGCTAAAAACTTATTGCTCTGATGGTACGCTTGCCATCGTATTCCTGTTTCAATTCCTCGTAGGTACGCTAAAAACAATTGCCGCATTTGAAAAGCGTCTGAACACATACTGTTTCAATTCCTCGTAGGTACGCTAAAAACCCCCGCCAGTGCGGAATGCCGTGGGAAGCCAAAGGAGTTTCAATTCCTCGTAGGTACGCTAAAAACGTCCGTTGCAGTGCGGGCTTAAAGGAGGTTGATGCGTTTCAATTCCTCGTAGGTACGCTAAAAACGCGACAGATACACAGGCTACATAGTCAAGCGCTCACGTTTCAATTCCTCGTAGGTACGCTAAAAACGCAAAAAAGATTTGCTGATTACTATATTGAAACTGGGTTTCAATTCCTCGTAGGTACGCTAAAAACCAGCGGGGTCTGGACGGCCCGGAACGCCCTGCATTTGTTTCAATTCCTCGTAGGTACGCTAAAAACGCTCACCCCCTGTACGGTTATCCGGCACTCAACAGCGTTTCAATTCCTCGTAGGTACGCTAAAAACAGCGGGGTCTGGACGGCCCGGAACGCCCTGCATTTGTTTCAATTCCTCGTAGGTACGCTAAAAACAAGAAGAACGGGCAACCCGTGAATTGGCCGAAAGGCTGTTTCAATTCCTCGTAGGTACGCTAAAAACTGTCTCTTGGGGGGAACTGCGTACGATTGGTGGTCTGTTTCAATTCCTCGTAGGTACGCTAAAAACCCGCATACTGCGTCAGCATCACCGCAAACAAAGGGGTTTCAATTCCTCGTAGGTACGCTAAAAACTTAACCAGTAGCTCGACAACCTGTCCATCATCCTGGGTTTCAATTCCTCGTAGGTACGCTAAAAACCCCAGGGCCTTCGAGTGGCAGGAGCGGGAAGTATTGTTTCAATTCCTCGTAGGTACGCTAAAAACGTACTTGTGTAGCTGCCAGTCATCGTCATATACTCGTTTCAATTCCTCGTAGGTACGCTAAAAACTTATGGGAGCTTATGCCTTCGGGTGCTTGAATCTGAGTTTCAATTCCTCGTAGGTACGCTAAAAACGTCTGGTCCTCACGGAACTTATAGTGACCGCTCATGTGTTTCAATTCCTCGTAGGTACGCTAAAAACCCATTGACACCCTCAACGGCATCGGGAGATATGGCCAGTTTCAATTCCTCGTAGGTACGCTAAAAACTTGAAAGGCATAGCAATACTATTAACAACACCAAGTAGTTTCAATTCCTCGTAGGTACGCTAAAAACTGGCCATAAAAATCATTATCCTATTACAGGTATTTTTTGTTTCAATTCCTCGTAGGTACGCTAAAAACCCGGGCTTAGCGCGTCATATTCGGCCTTTTCAAAGTGGTTTCAATTCCTCGTAGGTACGCTAAAAACTCTGGTACTGAGAATATCTTGAAAAAGTATCGCCTAGTTTCAATTCCTCGTAGGTACGCTAAAAACCAGCCATAGATTGGGCAAATAATCGCCACCGCCTAGGTTTCAATTCCTCGTAGGTACGCTAAAAACGTAATTGGTCTGACCTGCTTGTTTTGGCAATATAGGTTTCAATTCCTCGTAGGTACGCTAAAAACCACAAGAACAGAGTTAAGGAAATCAAGCGAAGGCAGTTTCAATTCCTCGTAGGTACGCTAAAAACTTCCTCAAACTCCCTTGTTTCGGGCGGCGTATATAGTTTCAATTCCTCGTAGGTACGCTAAAAACGGCCGCTGGTTCAAATCCAGTCACTCCGACCATTTAGTTTCAATTCCTCGTAGGTACGCTAAAAACTTTCGTGCGGTATTCCTAGGTTATCTAGTTGTTCAAGTTTCAATTCCTCGTAGGTACGCTAAAAACTACATTACGGTTATCAGCAGACACACAGAGAGCAGGTTTCAATTCCTCGTAGGTACGCTAAAAACTCCTTCTTTTACCACGCACACTTACGACATCCCAGGTTTCAATTCCTCGTAGGTACGCTAAAAACCTGCTGCAATAGCGGCAATTACACTTATAGTGGTCGCAATGTTTCAATTCCTCGTAGGTACGCTAAAAACAAGGCAAGTCTATTCCTAATTCAATCATTGAAGTAGGTTTCAATTCCTCGTAGGTACGCTAAAAACTGGCAATAGATTTGCGATATGTGTAAACAACGTAGGTTTCAATTCCTCGTAGGTACGCTAAAAACGCATGACCTCACCTCGGCAAACTTTGGATATACCAAAGTTTCAATTCCTCGTAGGTACGCTAAAAACCTACATTAACGCTGATGTTGTGTATGAGGGGGAACTGGGTTTCAATTCCTCGTAGGTACGCTAAAAACGAAGCGCTACGTTCTCCTCGATCGGGAGATAGACCGGTTTCAATTCCTCGTAGGTACGCTAAAAACTTCTGGTACAGTATTCGGGGATTGGCTGGAGGTTAGTTTCAATTCCTCGTAGGTACGCTAAAAACGTAGATCATAAACAGAAAAACTGGAACGCCTATGAGTTTCAATTCCTCGTAGGTACGCTAAAAACAAGGGTTTCTTGATGGCTCACCACAGAACTAAACATGTTTCAATTCCTCGTAGGTACGCTAAAAACCTGCACTGGTCTACATCACCCCGTTTGACGCGCTCAGTTTCAATTCCTCGTAGGTACGCTAAAAACTTACCGCTCCCATCGTAGCAGCGGGTGGCGCATCATTGTTTCAATTCCTCGTAGGTACGCTAAAAACGATTTACCCGCCGTCACTCTGCTATTCTTCATTCCAGTTTCAATTCCTCGTAGGTACGCTAAAAACTCCGGCAAGTTCAGAATCCCGTTGCCTTCCCCTTTGTTTCAATTCCTCGTAGGTACGCTAAAAACCCCAGCGGCGGGGATAAACGCCGCAGAAAGGAGGAAGTTTCAATTCCTCGTAGGTACGCTAAAAACCATACTGGGCTTTATCCTCCGTAATCCTGCAGCTTTGTTTCAATTCCTCGTAGGTACGCTAAAAACCCGCCAGGTACCAGCGTCATCGGTGCAGGGCTGGGTTTCAATTCCTCGTAGGTACGCTAAAAACAAAGACCGGTGGCGGAGTGGTTGAAAACAACATCGCGTTTCAATTCCTCGTAGGTACGCTAAAAACTGGGAGACCATAGACCGTATTCCGGGGGAGTGGGGCGTTTCAATTCCTCGTAGGTACGCTAAAAACAATACTGGCTGGTTGTGCTGCGGGCCGGCGATAGTGTGTTTCAATTCCTCGTAGGTACGCTAAAAACACAGGGACTTCTTGACCTGGACGACTGGTGGTGGCTTAGTTTCAATTCCTCGTAGGTACGCTAAAAACTGGAACAAATGACCAAGAAGAAATTATACAAGCACGTTTCAATTCCTCGTAGGTACGCTAAAAACCCTACCCCCATCACCACGCACACTACCGACCACCCGAGTTTCAATTCCTCGTAGGTACGCTAAAAACTCGAATATCAAGACGGCTCTGTAAAGGGGCCGTTTTTGTTTCAATTCCTCGTAGGTACGCTAAAAACCCGTATGGTCAGGGCGCCGAATTTAAACCCCGTCTCGTTTCAATTCCTCGTAGGTACGCTAAAAACTTTACATTGGGGCTTACCTGGGTTGGAATGATGGCGGGTTTCAATTCCTCGTAGGTACGCTAAAAACCTATTGACACTCATTTTGATTGATGATATACTGTTATGTTTCAATTCCTCGTAGGTACGCTAAAAACCTGCGTTGCTCAATGATGTCGCCAGCTTTCGCCGAGGTTTCAATTCCTCGTAGGTACGCTAAAAACGATGTCTGCTATATATTTTTCTGTGAGATTAGTCATGTTTCAATTCCTCGTAGGTACGCTAAAAACCGGCAAAAATTTAGTGTAGCTTCTCCATCATCTCCAGTTTCAATTCCTCGTAGGTACGCTAAAAACTTTGGCTTGACTTCGCTGGATGCGCCAAATGTAAGGTTTCAATTCCTCGTAGGTACGCTAAAAACGTGGCAGGTATGGAAATTTGGCTGTGATTGGACAGTTTCAATTCCTCGTAGGTACGCTAAAAACCGAATAGGAGGTTATAGGAGGTTAAATCATGGAAAGTTTCAATTCCTCGTAGGTACGCTAAAAACGCTTTTCACCCAGTGGAACGGGAAACCGATGCACCCGTTTCAATTCCTCGTAGGTACGCTAAAAACTATTACTGCCAAATTCGGCGTGGAAGCTATCAAAGAGTTTCAATTCCTCGTAGGTACGCTAAAAACCAGGACGGGACACAGAATGGGACACGGGATGACCCTATGTTTCAATTCCTCGTAGGTACGCTAAAAACCGCTACCCGTCTTAGCGTCGCGTTGCGTGCCGGTAGTTTCAATTCCTCGTAGGTACGCTAAAAACTCTATGTCCTCGCCCTCGATCTCGATCCGCATTGTTGTTTCAATTCCTCGTAGGTACGCTAAAAACGGATTACGCAGAATTAAAAGATTTGCAATCCCTGCCTTGTTTCAATTCCTCGTAGGTACGCTAAAAACTTACCGGGGACAGCTACGATGCTTTCCTGCGGCGCAGTTTCAATTCCTCGTAGGTACGCTAAAAACTCGGGCATAATCCGACATGGGGGAAGATGTAAGTAAGTTTCAATTCCTCGTAGGTACGCTAAAAACTCACCTGGTACGAGCCAAACATGAAGAGGGACAAAGAGTTTCAATTCCTCGTAGGTACGCTAAAAACCTGCAAATGCTGCCAAGGTCGGAGAGGAGGACGGCTGTTTCAATTCCTCGTAGGTACGCTAAAAACCAATCCGCCGCCGCGACTAGCCAAGGCATCATTTGAGTTTCAATTCCTCGTAGGTACGCTAAAAACTCAACAGCTAATATCATCAGATCCGTTTTGCTCCAGTTTCAATTCCTCGTAGGTACGCTAAAAACCTCCATGTGTGCAGTTTACTTAATCCATAGCGTTTGTTTCAATTCCTCGTAGGTACGCTAAAAACCAGTCTTTCGTTGTCCACCCTGTTATTGATGTGCCTAGTTTCAATTCCTCGTAGGTACGCTAAAAACTGGCGGCCTGAGAAGCATAATCCTCAACCATCGTTAGTTTCAATTCCTCGTAGGTACGCTAAAAACTAGCGGTCTTACAAGCGTGGGAACTTATTTCATGTAGTTTCAATTCCTCGTAGGTACGCTAAAAACTTTCTGCTTATTAGGTATAAGTATTTGGCTGCTGAGTTTCAATTCCTCGTAGGTACGCTAAAAACTTCTCTTTTTTACATACTCCGTCTCAAAGCTCCCTGGTTTCAATTCCTCGTAGGTACGCTAAAAACTAGTTTTGATGTATCCGTTCCTTATAGCTATTTTCTTGTTTCAATTCCTCGTAGGTACGCTAAAAACAGTTTTCTCCAGCTGCGCTAGATTCAGCCAAGCCGTGTTTCAATTCCTCGTAGGTACGCTAAAAACCCGACACAAAAAGAAGGATAATCAGGGCAGATGCCTAGTTTCAATTCCTCGTAGGTACGCTAAAAACCTCGCTGTATAGACTTAATAGCTGACCCATTTGCGAGTTTCAATTCCTCGTAGGTACGCTAAAAACCGTTGTGGACGCAGACGAGGCCTTGCAGGAAATCCTGTTTCAATTCCTCGTAGGTACGCTAAAAACCGGCTATCATACCAATTGTCATTAATCCAATCCCAGTTTCAATTCCTCGTAGGTACGCTAAAAACTCCTTTCATTGGTTCAGGAACGACTGCAGTAGCTTCGTTTCAATTCCTCGTAGGTACGCTAAAAACATAAGGGTTGCTTAAAGTGGTGCGATAGTTATAGATGTTTCAATTCCTCGTAGGTACGCTAAAAACTATCGCGTTCCTGCAAAACCCTGTCCGGAAAAAGCTGTTTCAATTCCTCGTAGGTACGCTAAAAACTGGTTTCTGTACCCTGCAAATTTAGTTTTTGTCTGAGGTTTCAATTCCTCGTAGGTACGCTAAAAACACACAATCACTATGATGCGGATCACCTTGAGACGGTGTTTCAATTCCTCGTAGGTACGCTAAAAACTATCACCATCGAGATCGGCGGTGATACGCAGAAATGTTTCAATTCCTCGTAGGTACGCTAAAAACATCTATCTGCATCTATATCATATTTCCAAGTAGCCTGTTTCAATTCCTCGTAGGTACGCTAAAAACGCCTACCCCTGTGTCTCATCTAATGGCTGGTTCTTAGTTTCAATTCCTCGTAGGTACGCTAAAAACTTCTGGTACAGTATTCGGGGATTGGCTGGAGGTTAGTTTCAATTCCTCGTAGGTACGCTAAAAACGTAGATCATAAACAGAAAAACTGGAACGCCTATGAGTTTCAATTCCTCGTAGGTACGCTAAAAACAAGGGTTTCTTGATGGCTCACCACAGAACTAAACATGTTTCAATTCCTCGTAGGTACGCTAAAAACCTGCACTGGTCTACATCACCCCGTTTGACGCGCTCAGTTTCAATTCCTCGTAGGTACGCTAAAAACATATGGGAATGGTAATCACAAGTAATCAGGGAAAAAGTTTCAATTCCTCGTAGGTACGCTAAAAACTCCAGTCCTTCAGGGTGCCAGCCTCTTCCATGGCTCGTTTCAATTCCTCGTAGGTACGCTAAAAACATCAACTCACTTCCCCCCTTAAGCATTCGCAAATTTAGTTTCAATTCCTCGTAGGTACGCTAAAAACTCTGAAACGATTGGCTGAATGGGGACCGGCATTGGTGTTTCAATTCCTCGTAGGTACGCTAAAAACAGAATACGAATCCTATAATGACGCGCGCCATGATTGTTTCAATTCCTCGTAGGTACGCTAAAAACCACGTTCACCCTATACTGCTTTGCGTCTCTAGCCAGTTTCAATTCCTCGTAGGTACGCTAAAAACTGGGCCACGATTGAAAGCTGCGGGATCACGGAGGAGTTTCAATTCCTCGTAGGTACGCTAAAAACGCGTAGGTAGCACAGAGCTAACAAATGTGTTGTATGGTTTCAATTCCTCGTAGGTACGCTAAAAACCCGGTGCTCGACTCTTTCCAGTTCTCCCATCTCCGTTTCAATTCCTCGTAGGTACGCTAAAAACGGCTTTCTATACGGTGCTAATATTTCTTCGGGCACGTTTCAATTCCTCGTAGGTACGCTAAAAACGATGACCAGGGCCACAATGAGCTTAGAATATCGCATGTTTCAATTCCTCGTAGGTACGCTAAAAACGGAAAGGGGTTTGAGGCAGAGGACCTTTTTGGACAGGTTTCAATTCCTCGTAGGTACGCTAAAAACCATGACCTCACCTCGGCAAGCTTTGGACGTACCAAAGTTTCAATTCCTCGTAGGTACGCTAAAAACGGCCGACAACTACCAAGTGGAACTCTATACGACAAGTTTCAATTCCTCGTAGGTACGCTAAAAACTGCCGGGATAGGCTCCCGGCGGGCCTGTTTGAAGGTGTTTCAATTCCTCGTAGGTACGCTAAAAACCTGCGTTGCTCAATGATGTCGCCAGCTTTCGCCGTGGTTTCAATTCCTCGTAGGTACGCTAAAAACGCGGAAAAGGTTGGGCTGAAGCCGGAGCAGCCGGAGTTTCAATTCCTCGTAGGTACGCTAAAAACCTTAGATGGTGAGCGCAGCGGACTATTCCTTGAAGCCAGTTTCAATTCCTCGTAGGTACGCTAAAAACTTCCGGGCTATACTCGTTTATCGAACAACCCAGAAGTGTTTCAATTCCTCGTAGGTACGCTAAAAACTTAAAATACAGGTCTGGGCTATAAAGCAGCTTCCTGGGTTTCAATTCCTCGTAGGTACGCTAAAAACTGCAGGAATTTGGCTATGTAGAACCAATCGTATGGAAGTTTCAATTCCTCGTAGGTACGCTAAAAACCTGATATCGACCGGTTAGTTGCTATCCGGGAAGGAATGTTTCAATTCCTCGTAGGTACGCTAAAAACTCAATTAGTTCAGAAGCAGTCTTATTGCTATAAATAGTTTCAATTCCTCGTAGGTACGCTAAAAACCCCTAGCTATATCTACTGCTGCCTCGCCGAAGATGGTTTCAATTCCTCGTAGGTACGCTAAAAACTTTGGGGAACAATTAGCAGAGCGGGGCGTGACAGGGTTGTTTCAATTCCTCGTAGGTACGCTAAAAACAGAATGGCTAAACGAATTAGGCGCACCAGAAGACGAGTTTCAATTCCTCGTAGGTACGCTAAAAACAAGATTGGTTTTGCTAATTATTAGTGCGTCATCTTCGTTTCAATTCCTCGTAGGTACGCTAAAAACGGGCTATGGGATTAAATTTACAGAAGGCTAATAAAGGTTTCAATTCCTCGTAGGTACGCTAAAAACGATGTCAGATTTGACGATAGTAGCATATCGGCAGCAGAGTTTCAATTCCTCGTAGGTACGCTAAAAACTTAGTTGTAATATAAGTATCATATCCAGCAGCTTTGTTTCAATTCCTCGTAGGTACGCTAAAAACAAAGAACTCCCCTTGCTTTGGGGAGTTCTGGAACGTTTCAATTCCTCGTAGGTACGCTAAAAACGTCTGCGCTATCCGTCCTCAGCCCCACTTGCCGCCGTTTCAATTCCTCGTAGGTACGCTAAAAACCAGAAGGAAGATGGCGTAGTCTGTTATTACTGCGGAAGTTTCAATTCCTCGTAGGTACGCTAAAAACTTGCTGAAGCCGCCGGCCAACTGGGTATCGAGACGGAGTTTCAATTCCTCGTAGGTACGCTAAAAACGAAATCTAAATCCTGGTTGTAACGCACCCTGGCAAGTTTCAATTCCTCGTAGGTACGCTAAAAACCGGGACACAGAGTGTCCCACAGAATGACCCTATTAAGTTTCAATTCCTCGTAGGTACGCTAAAAACGGAATCCAAGGATAGCCAACTTTATGTGCATACCAGTTTCAATTCCTCGTAGGTACGCTAAAAACTTTAAAAAAATTTGTGGCGAAGGAAAGAATGGCTAGTTTCAATTCCTCGTAGGTACGCTAAAAACATCGCACCCTGGATAAACTGCGCGAGAAGCAAGTCTGTTTCAATTCCTCGTAGGTACGCTAAAAACAAAAAACAAAGTATATATATAGTAGGTTTACATGGGTTTCAATTCCTCGTAGGTACGCTAAAAACTTGCTCCCCGTCACTCTGCTATTCTCCAATGGCTTTGTTTCAATTCCTCGTAGGTACGCTAAAAACCAAGGTGACCTATGTAAACCGTGATGATGTGGAGTCGTTTCAATTCCTCGTAGGTACGCTAAAAACACCCCAACGCCGGCTACAGCACTTGCGCCAGCGGTGTTTCAATTCCTCGTAGGTACGCTAAAAACAATTGTAAGGCATTATTTAGAAGATATTATGATTGAGTTTCAATTCCTCGTAGGTACGCTAAAAACTCTGCGCCCGTGTCTTTTTCCGGCGGTGTTGATGAGGGTTTCAATTCCTCGTAGGTACGCTAAAAACCGGCAAACCTGCCGTTGCCAAGCCAATCGAAAGACTGTTTCAATTCCTCGTAGGTACGCTAAAAACGTAGATGCAATCCGGCCAGTGGTGGATTGGCTTGCGTTTCAATTCCTCGTAGGTACGCTAAAAACCTGACGACCTTGACGAGCGAGAGGCGATCATTGAGTTGTTTCAATTCCTCGTAGGTACGCTAAAAACGACGGCGAAGAAGTTCATTACCGAGCTTGACGAGGGGTTTCAATTCCTCGTAGGTACGCTAAAAACGCAAATATCAATATGATTATGTGATACCCGGAGACGGTTTCAATTCCTCGTAGGTACGCTAAAAACCGGAGGTAGGCCAGCCGCACACACGCATTGTACACGTGTTTCAATTCCTCGTAGGTACGCTAAAAACTTCCAGTTCTTTCATCTCCCAACTCCTCCCCTGCAAGTTTCAATTCCTCGTAGGTACGCTAAAAACCCGAAAGCCGGCCCTGAAATCGCTGCCCTTAATTCTCGTTTCAATTCCTCGTAGGTACGCTAAAAACAGGGATGAGCAGCCATAAGCATAGGAATACATGAAAGTTTCAATTCCTCGTAGGTACGCTAAAAACGGACGCAATCGAGAAAGTACAGACGTACGAAAAAGAGTTTCAATTCCTCGTAGGTACGCTAAAAACGCATGGGCCACGATTGAAAGCTGCGGGATCACGGAGGTTTCAATTCCTCGTAGGTACGCTAAAAACTGACCAGGAGTGGAAGCAGATCGTTGACAATGCTGCGTTTCAATTCCTCGTAGGTACGCTAAAAACGGTAAAGAAGGGGCGAGATAGCGTTGATTACGGCATGTTTCAATTCCTCGTAGGTACGCTAAAAACCGAGACTCTGACATCTATAGCCAAAGCCCTGCAGGTGTTTCAATTCCTCGTAGGTACGCTAAAAACGGTTTACGGTGAGATCTGTGGTCGTGGCGATCAGTTAAGTTTCAATTCCTCGTAGGTACGCTAAAAACCACAGGACCAGATCAAGCAATTCGCCGCAGACATTGTGTTTCAATTCCTCGTAGGTACGCTAAAAACAAACCGGCATTACTGCTGAGAAGGTCGGACAAAAGCGTTTCAATTCCTCGTAGGTACGCTAAAAACTCCAGTTTAGTCTTCTCATCATAGAACCGACTCATGTTTCAATTCCTCGTAGGTACGCTAAAAACTTGGCAAAGAAGAATGCCAGGATTGCGGAAAAGTTTGTTTCAATTCCTCGTAGGTACGCTAAAAACGCAGCGGGAAAAGCTACTTTGCAGCCGACAAGACCAGTTTCAATTCCTCGTAGGTACGCTAAAAACCAAATCAACGGTCACGTCCTCTCCATCCACCTGAGTTTCAATTCCTCGTAGGTACGCTAAAAACCATCCAAAGTCTGCCGAGGTGAGGTCATGCGATACTGTTTCAATTCCTCGTAGGTACGCTAAAAACTGGGCTTGCGCCCTCCGCTTGTCTACATGATAGCACGGTTTCAATTCCTCGTAGGTACGCTAAAAACCCAAGGTTGAGAAGAAGAAACCTGGGTTTAGTTTCGTTTCAATTCCTCGTAGGTACGCTAAAAACACAGATATGGAGATCGGCAGAATGACCCGCCTGGCGTTTCAATTCCTCGTAGGTACGCTAAAAACCCGACCAACTCTATTGCCAGTTTAAGACCGTAGAGTAGTTTCAATTCCTCGTAGGTACGCTAAAAACACGATGCACAGCCAAGAAAGAGGCCGCCTTAGAGCGGTTTCAATTCCTCGTAGGTACGCTAAAAACCTGCGGATGTTACCGTACCCCTTTGCCATGTACCATCGTTTCAATTCCTCGTAGGTACGCTAAAAACGAGATGTATTATATCGCCAAGTATAGGCCTGCTTAGTTTCAATTCCTCGTAGGTACGCTAAAAACAATGATACCACCAATATATTATCCGGCCTTTAGATTGTTTCAATTCCTCGTAGGTACGCTAAAAACGCAGGGAATTAGCGGAGAAGGATGATATTCTCCCAAGTTTCAATTCCTCGTAGGTACGCTAAAAACACGGCGTTCGTGAGGTCATACATGATGGAAAGCGCAGTTTCAATTCCTCGTAGGTACGCTAAAAACTTGGTTCTGGTTGTGGATCTGGTATTACAGGTATCGGGTTTCAATTCCTCGTAGGTACGCTAAAAACCAAAAGGATGTTCGGGAAGCAGCGGAAAATGGTATGTTTCAATTCCTCGTAGGTACGCTAAAAACCCACTACAGGCGCGCCTGGCCGTACCCCGTTTGTGGGTTTCAATTCCTCGTAGGTACGCTAAAAACTCGCAAACAGCAGGAAGATAAGTTGTCTGTACTCAAGTTTCAATTCCTCGTAGGTACGCTAAAAACCACGTAATTTGCCACGATATTCCCCCCTCCTACCAGTTTCAATTCCTCGTAGGTACGCTAAAAACCGGCATAGAACTGGATGACAAATACTTTGAGATAGGTTTCAATTCCTCGTAGGTACGCTAAAAACTTGGCTGTTTTAGTTGGATGAGAGTATTTGTATGCCCGTTTCAATTCCTCGTAGGTACGCTAAAAACCAGGAATGAAGATGGCAGCTATGATATTTATGACTTGTTTCAATTCCTCGTAGGTACGCTAAAAACAAGCTTGAAGAACAGGAAAAGGAACTGAAAGAAAAGCGTTTCAATTCCTCGTAGGTACGCTAAAAACTAAAACTTTTGTTGGTGCTGAAAAGTTGAAGGAATGTTTCAATTCCTCGTAGGTACGCTAAAAACGGACGAAAAGCAGCAGCGCAGATGGAACAGTCTCAGGTTTCAATTCCTCGTAGGTACGCTAAAAACCCGGCGGCCCTATACGTGGGCCAGGGCACGGGCCCCGAGTTTCAATTCCTCGTAGGTACGCTAAAAACCGAAATCGAGGACGCCAATGGCGCCTTAATCGAAAAGTTTCAATTCCTCGTAGGTACGCTAAAAACTATCAATATCACTGTCCAAGACGGGGAGGATTTGTGTTTCAATTCCTCGTAGGTACGCTAAAAACACAGACACATGGAGTTGCGCGGCGAAGTAAGGATAGTTTCAATTCCTCGTAGGTACGCTAAAAACTACAAAGTCAATCTTACAATGCTGATACCGAACGTAGTTTCAATTCCTCGTAGGTACGCTAAAAACTGCCCGTTTGGTATCAGCAGAATATGAATCTTCTCTGTTTCAATTCCTCGTAGGTACGCTAAAAACGAGGGAGGAACAGCCATAAGCATAGGCATACATGAAAGTTTCAATTCCTCGTAGGTACGCTAAAAACTCCCCCGGAAGGCTTGGCCAGGATAGCCGAGGGCATGTTTCAATTCCTCGTAGGTACGCTAAAAACAGAGCAGAGAGGCTGACTGAATCAATGCCAGAGTTGTTTCAATTCCTCGTAGGTACGCTAAAAACTTCCAGCGTAGCCCGGGTTTTGAGCTTTGTATTAGAGTTTCAATTCCTCGTAGGTACGCTAAAAACTTTCGTATCAGCATTGTAAGATTGACTGTGTATGAGTTTCAATTCCTCGTAGGTACGCTAAAAACTAGTAGTCCGGTTGCCAGTGCCAGCCCACATAATCAGTTTCAATTCCTCGTAGGTACGCTAAAAACGCGGCGGTGATTATTTGGCCAATCTCTGGCTGGGCGGTTTCAATTCCTCGTAGGTACGCTAAAAACCTTTACTTTAGACCCATGTGCAACACCAGAAAACGCGTTTCAATTCCTCGTAGGTACGCTAAAAACTCATTGCTTCATGCCCTCAGCATACTTTCTTGGCACGTTTCAATTCCTCGTAGGTACGCTAAAAACCACCAAACACGCCCAGCAGTACAGCAAGAGCTACAAGTTTCAATTCCTCGTAGGTACGCTAAAAACCAATCCGCCGCCGCGACTAGCCAAGGCATCATTTGAGTTTCAATTCCTCGTAGGTACGCTAAAAACATCTTAGAATGAATTTTTCTGATGTTGGATTAATAGTTTCAATTCCTCGTAGGTACGCTAAAAACAATTTGCAGGCAAGAATACTTTTTTAGAGAAAACAGGTTTCAATTCCTCGTAGGTACGCTAAAAACGGTTGGCCTCCTCCAGTGTGACGGTCTTGAATCCGTCGTTTCAATTCCTCGTAGGTACGCTAAAAACTTGGTTTTTGGACAGAACAAGATGTTTTGCAATACCGTTTCAATTCCTCGTAGGTACGCTAAAAACCAGGTTCTACCTGCTTTTTCGATACGCTTCATCAACAGTTTCAATTCCTCGTAGGTACGCTAAAAACCCGTCAAAAGCCCGAAAAAATTAACAGTGCTGTTATACTGTTCGTTTGTAAGATATTTGCTTTAAACCCTTTCGGTCTGATCCTTTCGGGATACAGCTTGTCATCGCTGCCCCGGAAAAACTACTCCACTTTTGGTCGACGACGCTAGATAAATTGTTCCTGCCCTCCTTTTTTCACTCCCATAATCTCTCGATCCGAGTACTTGGTGGTACGGAACGTATAGAAAATTATAGAATCATAGTTAACATCAATTATTCTGGCTAATTCCAGCTGAAGCTTCTTGAAACTACTCTCAGTAATTTCACCTTCCAGCACGGAATTCTGAACCCAATACAAATATTTACGGGAGGTCTTGAGGACTTTGGCGACACGCTTCTGGGCAACATCATATACCTCGATAACAAACATTCCGGCACCTCCTACCACCGTGAAACGAAGGGGCAGTATTCTCTTTCCCCGATTAAATGCTTCTCAAGCTTATACAGTTCCATCCTCATCAAGCGCCGGTAAGAAACATCTCTCCCCAGTTCCCGATGTCTAATAGTGGTTCTCAGGCGGTTTTCCCATTCTTCAACAAAGATTCTCCTGCCTTTATCATTCAACAGAATCCCATTAGTCCTCTTTTCAAAATGGCTGGCCCTTAGCATGTTACGCCCTACTAAAGAGAAAATCAGGCGGTCCACCAGTATTGGTTTGAATATCTCGGCGACATCCAGATTCAGTGTAAAACGTCTGAAGTTAGTAGCATGTAGATAGCCAATACGTGGGTCCAAGTGGGTTTTATATATCTCACTGAGTACCGCCGTATAAGCCAAAGTGTTTCCAAAACTGATTAATGCATTTATTCTATCCTGTGGTGGGCGCCGATTCCTCCCATTAAATTCAAAATCCTCTTTCCCGATGATATAATTGAAGGCTGAATAGTAAACGTCTCTAAGGTTGCCCTCAATTGCCATCAATTCGCTAATATTCCCACAACTGCTAATTCTATCAGATAGGGAGATTATTTGTTCTAGTTCCTGTTCTACCTCTTTGCCGCGATTATGGTAATACTTAACAACGGCAGTGATATTGGCTGCTGCTCCTTCTACAAACCGGCGGGCAATGTCTAACCTCTTTTGCTCGTCCAAATAGTGCTCGGCTTGTCTTAAAATCATATGCCCGGAATTTAGATGTTCCCTGGGATAGTAAGAACCCATATAGTAACCGTAATTATTGAGAAAATGCAGTATGATTTCATTCTGGGTGAGGAATTCTAAGAACCGTTTATTCAGGCTCACTTCCCCATATATTACAATCTCCTTGATGTCTTCGACCGGAAGGTATTTCTTAACTCCATCGCTTTCGAAATATAGGGTATTGTCTTTACGCTTAAAATCTCCATCATTAAACACATAAATAGTCTTTTTCATAACCCCTTCCCCCTCAGGCCCAACAGAACTCACCATAAGCGCATTGTCGACAATACTTGATTTTCTTAGCCGGTGGTGGAAGCGGTGCTTCCACTAGTTCTTCAATATCCTCGATTGCCTTGCGAATCTCAGCTTCCTTTTCCGGGTCCAGCTCAACTTCAAAACGCTTTTTCTCCTCTGGAATAAGCAACTCGCCCCGGGCGACAATACCCATGTCTTTCATTTGCAGCAAATAAAAGAGTAGTTGATGGGTAGCGCTTACTAGAAAACGCGATGACTTTTTGATCTCCCCTACCACCAACTCTCCGTTCTCTTGGCGTATCAAATCGAGTTTGGCCAAGCCTAAATCAATTTCTTTCTTCTCCCGTCTATAAGCATTCTCCCCAATTGCCCGACCAATCGCCATGTTTTCATCGTCTTGATCAGGAAAGATCTGATGAGCCATTAACCAGGTTTCACGCGGGCAAATATAGTAATACCATACCAAAGTACCGGTAACTGAAAAGTCCATAGAAACACCTCAGATTTAAAGGACTTCCTTTAGTAGGTTGACAATATTTCCGGCTTCATAACATATCTCGCAGGATTCTGCACAACAAGACCTGACCTATTTCTTCATCTGTATGACATGGAATGACCGTAGCGCGTCCATCAGAAATCTGAAAGAATACACGGCTCATTTTCGCCTTCTTCGAATGGAACATATAATGGCACAATTACTTTTCCAAGTACTCCGCTGTAACACCAGCAGTTTCCTCATATGGATACCTCTATCTAATGGACTCCTACAAACTAATAGATTCCGGCTTCTTCTTAATGAGCTTCTTCTTCAAAACACAAGTTGATTGCTTCTTTAATCTTGAATGTAATTTCGTTCAAATCATTTACCAGGATGTGATAAGCGGATAATGCCGGTCCTGTGGATGTATAAATCTCATCTATATCTTTCTCTATTGGTACTGCGAATCAGTTTTTCGACCAACAAGTTTTCCTTGCCTAATTCATTTCAAACTGGATTCTACTTGTTCCAAGCTACGTGGTAAAAGCTGATATTATTCATTTCATGGAAGGCATCCTTATTCAAATAAACTTATTAATAAAAATCATACTGTTTTTTTAAGTCATCAACATCTAAACCAGTTTCAGATGAATAAGAAACATGAAAAACCGGCAAGTTATATTTATTGGGCTGATAACGTCTATTTGATTGCAGGGCAAAGTACTTTTTTATCCCCACTGGTACTTCATATAGAGATATCAGAGCATAGCGACCTTCCTGACAATAAGTCTCTACTTTATCTAAAAAGTCTATTGGGATTATGCTCACTTTCATATAATCGAAATTTCTGGTTTTATGCTCATTAAATGGCAAGTCATATAAAATCTCACTTTTTTCTATCTCTGAATAAATGGAACTCGCTCTGTTGTAGTTTTCGTCTAATATTTTTTGGTCGGCATATACCAATTCCAAGAGACTTGAAATCTCTTGCTCTGTCAGCTTGCCTCTTGCATATTGGTTTAATACTCTCTCTGTAGCATCAAGTACGGAAATCGAGTTCTTATATACGTATTTCCTGCTTATTTCCGATGCCCGAAATACAATAAATTGTGAATTGTCCTTTTGCCCATAGCGGTTGCATCTTCCTGCACGTTGGACAAGTGAATCAAATGGAGCACATTCACTAAACATTATGTCAAAGTCAATATCAAGAGAAACCTCAATAATCTGAGTCGCAACTAGTAGCTTAACGTCGTTCAAGTATTTTTCTTTTTCTATCCGATCAGCCATAGTAAACTCTGCGTGCAGGCACATGGCATAATATTTATCCTTAAATCTGTTATAAGTCTTTTTGGCTGATTCAATGTCATTGACAATAATTGCCACCCTCAATCCTTCTTCGAGCTTTTCCTTGATCATACAGTCAAGTTCATCAAGTACTTGGTTTACATATAACCACTCGTTACGAGAAGCACTCATGTTTTCCAGAGCAACTATAGGTTCATGGACATCAGGTAACAAACTGGCAAAATGTTCTCGTAATACTCGTGGCATTGTTGCACTCATAACCATGACCCTTCCACCTGAACTGATGACCTTTTTGATCGTTTCACTAATTAATCCCAGCGTAAAAGTATCATAGGCTTGTACTTCGTCAATAATGAACGAACTTCCCAGCAACGCAAGTTCCTTCAATGTCCATACTCCGGTATTAAAACCGGCACTTAAGACCTGGTCTACAGTTGCTACCGTCAATGCCGGTATGAAAGCTTTATTGTGAAGTAGCTTAAATCGTAACTCACTGTCTGTTACTCCTTTTAGATTAAAATAGGTTTGAGCTCCAGAGTGACTTAATCCTGATTCTTCTTCGCTGAAGTACCAAGTAATTATTCGATCGTAAAGGCTATTTGATGTTACCATAGTCGGCATTAAAAACACGACTCGGGGGTTTGGCCGATTGAGTGCCCATAGTAACGCCGCTTCGGTCTTCCCAGAACCGGTCGGGGCTATAGCCAGAATATTACCATTTTGCCTTGAGCATTCATTCTGAAATGGGCGTAAATAGAACTCTCTGCTATCATATTCAGCTTTTTTCCCCATTCTCTCTAGCATTTGTGCCTGAGTATACTTTAAATAAAGTACCCTATCTTCCATATTTCCAGTTGCTGATGCCATCCAATCACAAAAATGTAGTATACCTTTTATAATGGAATATATCTGCCGTTTAACTGAGGGTTTTAAATAATCGTACAAACTAAGGTTTTCATAATTAAGCATGCCGTTAAAACTGGGAAAAAAGCGCTTTTTCCATTCACCCATACTAACCATACTTGTATGAGAGGGAGGGGTAATCCCCTCCTCTTTTAATATTTCAGCAACTATTGAAATTGCATATTGCAAAGCCTCGGAGGTCACTTCCGGCCATTCTTTCATTTTCATTTCGCGTTCAAAGCTAGCCCAGTTCCGGTCTAAAGTCTTATGGTGTCCAAGCACAGCCCACACTTCATAAGGAAAAAGGGAGTCGTTACCAGAGGATCTTCTCAAATGCCAGTATTCAGTAAGAAAAACGGCTGAACCAATTTCATGACGAAAGTGGTTATTTCTGGGTACCTTTTTGTCATGTCGCAATGCGTCCATATAGTCCTGAAATAGAGGATTTAATTTTCCAATATCGTGAAAGAGAATAGATATTAAGCTTTTAGCCCTTAATTCAGAAAGAGGTATTTTGATGTCTTGTAACCACCGCGAGATGTATGGTTCCTTCAGGTTCCAAAGCTTAAGCCACACTTTATAACAATTTCTAATGTGCTGCTCATAAGATTGATTTGGTTTGGCCCAGTACATTTAACCCACCTTCTTTAATCTAAGGCATACATCGGAACTTTTTCCTCGGCGAACCTGAATACAGTTACTGGTTCCTTCAACTTAATGTTTTCTGCAATATAGCTAAAAGTTTGATATCTTATTCCCTTTCTAACCGAACCTTTGAATTCGTAATCAACTGGCACCTTGAAGACCTTTGGTGCTTGTAATCTAACGGCTAGGGGTGATTGCTTAATTCTTGCCCAGTCAAATTCATATTGACCCGATATATCAAGCGGAATTACACAATTCTTCAGTTCAACAGTCTTTATAGAATCAACATTGAGAACCGGGCTTAGATAATGGTTAATAAACAAGTCATCACTACCACCTAAACTCAAACAGAAAACTGGTGATTGAAAACCTTGGTATAATTCTTTAATAGCATCACTCTTGGATGAAGCATAAAAAAGTTTGCCTTCTAAAAAAGCTAAGAATTCTCGGTTTAATATATCCTTACCTACTACTCTGCTACTTGTGATTTTGGCATAATTCCAAAGATCTATTCCGTATCCCCGACTAATCCCACTAACACCTGCGAAAATATGATGCTTACGGAAATACTCGATGATACTTTCAAAGCTCATGCCGAGGGCTGCCCCAGCTATACCTACTAAAGTTGAGAAGGGGGGCAAAGGTAGGCAGGAATGATACAATTGACTGCCAGGATCCCGAAATGAAGCAATTGGAGCGTGATATTCAAGATAAAATCCTTCCATGGTTGCTCATCCCCCATTACTATTTAAAGCATCCTCTCACCCACTCCCTCATCTCCTCAAATGCCTCTCCAATGGGTAGATAATCCGGATGATCTTTTTTGAAAAAGGCCTTCCTTTCTCCGATTACTGAGGATATTATTACATTTCTAAAATCTTGTATAGTACTCGCGATTAATTCAGTATTAACTTCACCTTCGTAGATTTGAACAGCCTCAAGGAATATTGGATTCTTAACCTTAAGCAATGCTGCACATACTAGTTTGGGCGAAATGTCACTTAAAAACCTGCTCTGTCTGCCAACGCTCCAAAGATTTTGAATAGCAGTCAATAAATCGCAGAGTCTTCTAATCTTCTCCTCAGCATCACAACTAAGTTCATAAAGATCACCCGGGGATTTCTCGCCGATTCTGTCTAATTCTATAAGTATTGTCCCCCGATAAAAGCCAGAATGGATCTCCGTCTCAAATATATTGGGGTTGCCACCCACTTTTGTCGACATATAATTCGTTCCAAAATCCAAGTCTCCCTGGTATGGTTCTAAAGAGATGAGAGGTGTAACCCGAACCGGGCTAGTCCTCTTAACTGTCTCTCTGTCAGCCCGCATGAAGCCAAACAAATCATCATCTATGTATTGTTGGGGATCACATTGGGTTGTTGCCGCACCTTTCTTTTGCGCGGCCGCTACGCCCTCAGACAGGGTATACCCCAGAACTGCCAATTGTTCACGTAGCGCCCGCCGTACTGCCTGGGATGAACAATAAGGATACTCGCTCCCATCGTTCATTTGAATCTTTTTGATACTTGATATGTTGTCAGCTTCTTTATCAGATCCGTTCAACGACGAGTATGATGCATGGGTTAATAGGGTAATCGTCAAACATTTAGCAGAATTCATTAATTATTGCCTCCTTCTATTTTTTTCGGTCGACTGATGCCGTTAAATGTATTTAAAGCCCCGATAATGCAGTAGGCTTTAAATTCTTCAAAAGGAACGCCTTCCAGAATACCATCTTCGATCATATGACTCAAAATTAGTCCATAGCGCATTTGCAGAGTATTTAAACTGTTAAGGAAGTCGCCCTTACTACGAGACTTTCTCAGTGTAAATAAATCCCCTTTAATTTTTTTTATTTCATCATTATCTAGTTTTTCTCTAGCCTGTAAAACAATGGATTTACCAAGGTTTACGGCAACTTCAACTTCCTGTGGCGTCATTTTTATACCTCCTATCGATGGTTCATACTTTACAAGAAAACGAAGTATTTCGTGCAAATATGGTCCTTTTCCGGTCATAGTAAGGTGAGACGCAAAACCCTCGCAATCCAATAAAACACTCCGTTTCAAAAGTACTTTCTTAAAAAACACATTACGGAATCTACTGTATCTATCGTCTTCATCCCTCACATATAAGCTGTTGAATAATAATCGTGGATCAACTTTTTCTTCTTCCAATACATTGAGAAGACGAAAAGCATAGGCCACATCATTGTAAAAGATCAGCTCTTTAGTATTAAAAGTCTGTCCTTTTTTATTAACAACCAACAATATGATATTCACGGGAGCTTTGGAAAGAGTGAAATCAAAAATAATGTCCAATAGGCTTGATGAATTCTCGGTGTCTTGATTTTCCTTGATTATTCCAAATGCTTGAACGAAAAATGACCACAGAAATTCATATGAATCTTTAGCATAAGTAATCAGCGACCCGTTGTCCCGTCTGAGATTACATAAATAATTCTCTGTGTCCACATCTCTTAATAATGAAGCATATCCTATTCGCTTGTTCGCATTGATTAATTTACTTAAATTGGGCGAATTGACCTGTAGAATAAACAAATCATCAAATAACTTACGATAACCGGCAGAATCAACTGCAAATCTGCCCAGCATTTCACATTCCCAACATACTTTATCAGGAGCTCCAGCTTGAGAATTAAAACATTTCGTTGCCGAATCACTAGCAAATAGCATAAATGTTGGTTGTGACACACTACTACAACTGCTGCTTTTCCGTCCACATATACTGCATATGGATTTGTTCTTTTTTTCCTGGGGGAAAACATCAATCGCTTTGTGACATACCGGAGCTTCTTTCAGCAATATTCTTTTTTTACTTCCCCACAGTTGAACGCCATTATCTTTTAAGAACGCTTCAACCCGAGCACGCATACTGGAAGGCAAATCGTCAAATGCGATTCCAGCGTCGTCATGAGGCAAACGCCAACTACTTCCCTTGGTAAAAAGATCCGGAATAGGTGTGGGCTTCCTTTTGGGTCTTAGTAAGAGCATATCTTGCTCCGAGTCGTAGAACACTGCCTTGGGTTCTTCTATTTGGTTCTTAGTTGAAACATTCCAATAGCGCCCTGCTAATTCTTCATAACAAGCATTGATAAATTGCTTCAGTTGATCAGGTTCAGAATAAAAAACTTCTAATCCTGAATCACTTACCTCTAAACGTATCTTATACTGTTCATCTAATCCGCTTGTGTACGCAATATTGTGTAGTCCAGCAATACCTGCATCTATCCACCAGTGATTTCTTGTTTTAAATTCATAGTGTTTTACATCAGTCATTCTATCACCTCCTTGGTTAACCGAGCTCAAATTAGATATTATCTCCTACCCCACCACCTCCCAGCATCCAAACCCCTGTGAATTTTTGCTTCCCAGGCCAGTATCATATGCCACCTTGATTAACTCCGGATTGCCTTGTAGCCAGTAGATACCGTTATATCCCACGATATACGTACCTTTATAATTGATTACTGCTTTGAAGCGGTGCTCCTGATTTCCATTGGGGATGATTTTAAATTCATCATTGCCTGGGGGCTCTCCATATAAGATTTGGTATTTGGCCAGTAGATTGGAAAGTGCGATTTCCTGAAAGCGGGACTGCCAGGGAGAATAGTATTCAGTTCGTTTGCGGTTGCCTTCTATATTGATGGTCGAATACGCTACAGCCGGTGAAAGCATTTTTATCTGGACACGGTCCTCAAAAACAATCTCTTTTTCTACAGAAATGCTTTTTACTCCAATAACGGTGCCACCCAGGAAGCTCCAGTCGGAAGTAATCAGGGTCTCGGCCAGGTCAGTAATAAACGGTTCCAGTGGGGAAGATATGATGAGATGAATGGGAGGACGAAATGCTATGATTCCCTGTTTTCTATGCAAAGTAAATGGAGCCAGCAATCTAGAGAAAGTAAATAGCCTGAATCGCTTCTTACCATACTGAAACCCAGTTTGATGTAAGAATTCGCTATACTCGCGATCTCGAAGGTTCTTATAAAGAAAGCCCTGTACAATGTGGCTGTAGTGGATGGGAAGAACCAATTCTTTTTCAGAATTTAGTTCGATGTTTATACGCATCGGTATACCCCCTGGAGGAGCTATTTGTTTACCTAATTCTTTTGCTAGCCAAAATTATCCTGCCAACATTCTCATATATTTTACAAATTTGCCCATAAGATAGCATTATCACGTCTACTTCTGTGGCCAGTAGTAATGCTATAATTAACCCTAATCCTAACTAATGACAAGTCGTTGTCACCCAAGTAATTATTTTTCACGCATCAATCAAAAATCTTCTCTAACACGCCAATAGATGGCGAATTGACACACTCACCATGGTTCCAACTGTCACCCCAACATCTGGTTAATATTTACTGTCTAAATTTGTTTAAGCATGTATTATAATGAATTCAAGGGAGGGATATACATGAAATGCCAGGTTTGCGAAACGAATGAAGCGACTGTAAAATGCCAGGGATGCGGGATTGCATTATGTAACGATTGCTGCTATTTTGACCTGTTTGGTCATGGCTGTGGATGTGTAATTCCCCTGTATCTGTGCCATGAATGCATTAATGACTCAGATGAAAACCCATATACAACCGGTGATATGAGCTTCACGCTGTCTGGGAAGCTGGGTTGATTTCTGTTAATATTAATGCTGGTTGGTCAGATAAATTCCCTATCGTCAGAAAAACTGTTGACCGAGAGCCTTATAACTCTCGGTTTTCTTTCTTAACTGGCATCTGAGGCCAGGTCAAAATTAGGCATCCCCGGCTGAGATCGAGCGGTCAATCACCCGCTCTATTTATGTTTTTGGGGTTACCTTTCTGTCACCAGGAAAAGACGCAACCCTACCTTATACTGTTGTACACCATGAAGGCATCCTTGATGTTGTACTGCTCTGTCTTATGGTTGCCTTTGGCGCCAGCCGTAATCAGGATATATTCTTTGCCTCCCTTAACCGCGTAACTGGCCAGGCACAAACCCGCCTCTTCCGTATAGCCGGTTTTACCGCCCAAAAGTCTCCCTTCATTAATGCTGCAGGCAGTACCGCTGGTATTGACTTTTTCAAACATGGTGCTGTGAAATGTAATTCCATCAGGATGCTGCCTGGTGGGCTTAGTAGTGTAGCGGGAGGTGCAGAAGATCCGCTTGAATGTATCGTTCTGCAAGGCATACTTTAAAAGAACGCTAAGATCTCTAACGGTGGTATAGTGGTTCTTATCATGCAGTCCGGTAGCATTGCTATAATGGGTCATACTCATGCCCAAATCCGCGGCTTTTTGATTCATAAGTTCTACAAATCCAGCCTCCGAACCACTGATATGGTCAGCCAGGACAATACAGCATTCCGCGCCGCTGGGCAGCATAACCCCATATAGCAAATCGATGGCACTAACCTTTTCACCGGGTTGAAAACCAGCCATGGTTGCATCGGTATTATACAATTCCTGAAAAACAGAGTCAGATATTTTTATCTCCTTTTGCAGGTTGGGCAGGTTTTCAATAGCCACCAGGGTTGTCATCATTTTAGTCAGGGAAGCCGGATAAATCCTGGTTTCACTGCTTTTTTGCAATAAAACCGTGTGGTCATTAACAGACACCAAAATAGCATGGGGACTATACAACCTGTCCGCAGAAACGGTTACCGCAGGATTGATGGCATTATCAAACGGCTGTATGGGCCGCTGGGATGGAATTTTATTCAATTGTGGGAATTCTGCAGCAAACATGGCCACGGATTTGCATATAAGAGCCATGGCTATGATTAACAATAAAAGGAATAGCAATTTGGACTTTGATGGTTTCCTGGTGGTGTGCTGTGTCATAACAAACAACTCCTTGTTCTGTTCTGACTCTATTGAAGCAAAGAACCAGGAGTTGTATTTGAATTCAGGCTTATAAAGTTCTTAAGATTCTCTTAATTCTGCATCCAAAACCGGCAAGGTAACCGTAAATGTGGTGCATTCCCGGTTGCTCTGTGCGGTAATGGTCCCTCCGTGAGCAGTCAGAATCTCCCGGGCGATGGCCAGGCCTAATCCGGCGCCGCCGGTGCGGGAAGAACGGGCACTATCCAGCCGATAAAACTTCTCAAAAATGGTGTCTAGTTTCGCGGGCGGGATGGGGTTGCCCTGGTTTACAAAGGTTATAATTATATGGACGTTATCCTGAAGTGCGGTAACCGTGATGGTGGTATTGGGATAACTGTAGGCCATAGCGTTTTTCAAGATATTGTTGAAGACCCGGGCCAGTTTGTCGGCATCACCCCATAGGGTGAGCCCTTCTGCGGCTTCGACCGTTATGCGCTTTCCCTGTGGGGCCAACATGGGATAAAACTCATCAGCCATCTGCTGCAGCATAAACGGCAGGTTAATCTTTCCTTTATTAAGCACTATATCCTGTAAATTAAACCTGGCAATCTCAAAAAACTCGTCGATTAAGGTTTCCAAACGGTAGGCCTTTTCCAGGGTAATGCCAGTATATTTGGCCCTTTGATCGATGGGCATATCCGGGGCTTCATCCAACAGGCTTAAATATCCGATTATCGAGGTTAAAGGCGTTTTAATATCATGGGCCAGATAAACCAGCAAGTCGTTTTTACGCTGTTCGGCCTCCTTGGCGGCCCGTTCCCGCTGCTCCAATATACTCTTGGCTTTGTTCAGCTTGGATTCCATAAAATCCATTTCCGGCGAAAGTTCTATATCCCCCGGAGTCCCTTCCACAAGCTGATCCAAGCCCGTACTTATCTCATTGAAATATTTGGTCATGCGCGTCAGAGACCAATAGAATATCAAGAGTAATAAGATGAACATCCCGGCCGCCAGCCACAGCAGTTTGTTATTGCGGAATAGTAGTTGATATAAATAAAGGCTGTCAGAGAGAGATAATGAGAGCACATTTTGACAAAAGGCCACAAAAGCCTCCGCAAAGAGGTTTTGCAGGATTCCATCAATGAGGAAGTATTGTATGATCCAGCCGAGAAAAAGGGCGGTGAAGGCGATAGAAACTACCTGCACCAATATTTTTCTATTCAGTCTGGAAAAATCATTTTTCAATCTTGTACCCGACTCCCCATACCGTTTTGATATATTTGGGTCGTTCCGCTGAATCATTCATTTTCTCCCGTAAATGCCTGATGTGCACCATTACCGTATTATTGCTGCTAGTGAAGTATTTTTCGCCCCAAACCTGATGGAACAACTCCTCAGAACTGACCACCCGGCCCCGGTTTGAACATAAAACCCATAGAATCGAAAACTCTGTAGGGGTAAGGGATATTTTGCGCTCATTGAGCATGCACTCATGAGTGTCTTTGTTCAGAACCAGACCCGAAAATGCAATAACATGCTCTTCCCGGTTGGGCTCGGCTGCGTTATACTTGGTAAATCTGCGCAGCTGCGCTTTGACACGGGCAACCAGTTCCAATGGGCGGAACGGCTTGGTGATATAATCATCCGCGCCCAGGGTTAGCCCGGTAATCTTGTCGATTTCTTCTTCTTTGGCAGTCAGCATGATAATGGGGTAATTATGATGAGCCCGGATCTGCTGGCAAATGGCAAAACCGTCGATATCGGGAAGCATTACATCTAAAATGGCCAGGTCTAGCTTCTCCCGCTCGACACATGCTAAAGCTTCCTGACCACTGTAATATTTGAAAACCGTATAGTTTTCGTTGTTAAGGTATAGTTCCACCAAATCCGCAATGGCTTGTTCGTCATCAACTATAAGGATGTTAGCAGTCATTTAACCAGCTTCCCTCTATAACATTAATGGTCATAATAATTATACCCCCTTGAAAAGCAGCTTTTAGCAGCAATATTCTTAATAAAATCTTAAGGAAGCAGGGGGACGTTCTATTTTTACGGAGATCCCTCAGACTATCACATTCCCGCTTGTGAAGCGAAGTTCCTAAGATTTTGTTATTCTGATATATTCAAAGAGCAGGTTTCCCTATGTTGTCCAGCAACGCAGCGCATGAAAACACAATCAGATACACTTTCTAAACCTGAATTAATATACTGGAATAAAAGACAGTGTGAACAAAATTCATAATGTCGTGAACCGGACTAATTCCGGCAAAGGCCGGAGATAGGGCTTTTAAGCCCATATTGAAGCCATAGTCGGGTTCAGGCTTAACCGGGGAGGACTAGTATGACTATAGAATCGGGAAGCGAAAACCAGCTGATTATGGTAGCAACGGATGAACGAGTGGCAATTATTACGCTCAACAACCCACCCGCCCATGTGCTGTCGCAGACAATGACGGATGAATTAATCCGGGCTTTCGAAGATTTAAGGAGATTGGATTTGGCTGCAG
>LFRM01394611.1_pt3 | contig 30631 bp, 24 predicted proteins | sample 618341 | NCBI WGS metagenome assembly LFRM01 (sample SAMN03654438, study PRJNA283298) | anaerobic digester metagenome | isolation source: pool of bioreactors CSTR01a, CSTR02a, and CSTR03a thermophilic anaerobic... | place: Denmark: Kgs. Lyngby | collected 2014-05-21 | reverse complement strand
ACTCCGATGTGGCAAAATGCTTTGAAAACAGCGGCGGAAACCCCGTAACGCTTCAAGTGACGAGAGACGGTAAGGATATTACCTTAATATTCAGAGCTGTTAAATCAGCCACTGACGGCAAATACAGAGGCGGTCTGTGGGTAAGAGACAGCTCGGCGGGAATAGGCACTATCTCCTTCTACGACCCCGAAACAGGCATATTCGGCTCTTTGGGACACGCTATATGCGATGTGGACACCAAAACCGTAATGCCCCTCAGCGGCGGTGACATTCTCACGGCTCATCTAAAGGGCGTATATAAAGGCAGTCCCGGAGTAACGGGCGAGCTTTGCGGAGTATTCGGCGACAAGGTTCTCGGCTCACTTAGAATAAACTCCGATACGGGACTTTACGGTGTTCTGCATGAGCCCGAAAAGAAAACTCCCCTGCCTGTAGCGACAAAGAACGAGGTTCAGCCCGGTGAGGCGGAGATTTACTCCACAGTTGAAAACGGAAAGCCCGAAAAATACAAGATTAAGATAGTAAAGGTAAATCTCAACGAGGACGGCACGAAAAAAAATATGACAATTGAGATTACCGACTCAAGACTCATCGCGAAAACGGGCGGTATTGTTCAGGGCATGAGCGGCAGTCCGATAATTCAAAACGGTATGCTTGTCGGCGCCGTAACCCATGTGTTCTTAAACAATCCCGTTCAGGGCTTTGGAATCTTTGCGGAGACGATGCTTGAAACGGCTGACAAGATTAAAGCGGAAATCGACAGCCTCGCGCCTGCGGCTTAAAACACAAAAAAACGGCTTGCAAATGCAGGCCGTATATTTTTATTTTTTTAACGCACAATAATAATCGGCTTATAATAAATACATTGACGCCAAAAAAATTACGCTTATAAAATTTATATTTAAAAAAAGAGTTGACAAGTATCTCAGCTTATATTATAATTGTGTTCGCTGTTCCACAGCGCGATATGGCGGCATAGCTCAGTTGGCTAGAGCATTCGGTTCATACCCGAAGTGTCGTTGGTTCGAATCCGACTGCCGCTACCATGCGGCCCGGTGGTCAAGGGGTTAAGACACCGCCCTTTCACGGCGGTAACACGAGTTCGAATCTCGTCCGGGTCACCACAAACCGAGCATCTTATAGGTGCTCGGTTTTATTTTTTGTTTAAGGCGGTTTTTGCCGCTTTTTTTGTTTTCCAATAAAAACAAAAAGGCTGCTGCTTAATAGCAACAGCCGGGTTTATCTAAATATTGAAAAGTTTTCGGAAAAGCTGTGATTATTCTTCTTTATTCTTCCTTGTTGCTACGAAGGCGCAGGAAGCTATGAATGTAATAGCAACAGCTACTGCAAGGCCGTTTGCCGCGCCGTTTGACGCACCTGTCTTGGGTATGTCGGTTACAGGCTCGGTTTCATCTGTCGGATACTCATCGCTGGGATCGGTGTACTCGTCGGTAGGCTCGGTGGTCTCGTCGTCACCGCCGCCACCGCCACCGCCGCCTCCGAAGAGGCCGCCGATGAGGTCCATGATGATGCCGAGGAAGTCGAAGTCTCCGCCGCCAAACAGACTGCCGAGGTCAAAGTTGCCGAAGAGACTTGTAATCATTCCGATTATGTCAAAGTCTTCAAAAAAGCTGAAAATCGAGCCTAAATCAAAATCGGCCATTTCCAGAATTGTTGAGATATCAAAGTCTGCAAAGAAAGGTGTGAGCTCCGCTTTTTGAACAACAGGAGCCTGAACACTTGCTGCCATTGTGCCGAGCGGAAGAGAAAACATCAATACAAGCGAGAGGACAAGTGCGATTAGCTTTTTCATCCGAAACAATCCTTTCAATATGAAATCAGAATTATGCTAATACCCTGTAATTTAGAATAACTTTTTTTTGGTGAATTGTCAATGTTATTCTTTATTCGAACATAATTTTGTTCAAATGGTATATTTACACATCTCATTTTTATATAAAATCTAAAAACAAGACTGAAAATTATTGCGGAAATGTGTTAAATCTATTAACAGATACAAAACAACATAAAACTTTGAAATCCTTAGTGTTACGCCACAAAAAGATATTTAAAAATTATTGGCAGGATATACGCAAAAACGAGAGCCAAAGGCAGGCTGAGACACCATGTGTCCAAAGCAGCTCCCACGCGCATAAAGCCCGCTATAGCCTTGGAAATTCCCTTGCCCTGAGTTCTTGCGAGATAGAGGTAGTTCGAGCCGTCCTCAAGGGAGGGGAACACATTGGACCACAGGGAAATTCCGAGCCACAGTAGGAATAAATCCACAAGGCTGAAATCGCCTGCCATAAAGACCGCGACTGCGGCGTAAAACAGAATAAAGAAGCCTACAACCAAATTGAATATGAAGGGTCTTAGCACGATTCTCGCGGCCGCCGTAAGGTCTTTCGGCAGTTCATGCTCCACATGACCGCAAAGGTCGTCAAACCTTAAAGGATTGTCGTCCTCTATGGGTATTCCAAACTTTCTGCAATTTGTATGCTCTATGGTTGCTCTTATGATGCTGCCGGGGAAAGTGAGATATTTTAATATTGCGTAAAGATAAATCATGCCACATCCGCCTTTCCTTCAAGGAATATCTGCTCGATGGTGAGCTTTCCTGCCGCGTAGTCCGCCAGAATGGGCCTTTGATTGTAGCCGTAGGACTCAAACAGCTCAACTACGCTGTCGTATTCTTCCTTCTTTCCTGCGGCAAGGCAGGTGATGGCATAGGTGTCGCCCATGTCGCCGATGAAGTAGTCTTCGGAATCCATGTCCAGGAAGGCTTCGTAAACAAAGCTCATGGTTTCGTAAGCCTCGTTATACTGACCCTTTAAGAGCTGGGCTATTGCCTTTTGCCTTAAACACTCATAGCCGTAGTCGGGGTCAAGGTTATATCCCTTTTCCGCGGCGGCGATGGCGGCGTCAAAGTCTTTAGAAACTCTGTGAGCGGCAGCCTCGGCGGCATAGGGCATCGGGTCCTCGGAGTTATAGCTTTTAAGCTCCTCTACGCTCTTTAAAGCCTTGTCTTTTTCTCCGGCCTTTGCGTAAATTGAGGCAAGGTTTTGACCGTAGAGCCAATATGCCTCCGGCATAAGCTCCTTAATCTCCTCAAGCATGGCAATCTGCTCGGAAAAATCACGGCCGCTGAGTGACGCGATATAGTACTTGTAGAGGTTTGAGGCTACCTTTCTGTAAGTTTCGCCTTTTTTGCTCTCGCCCTCTACCGGGGTGTTTTTCATTTCGTCAAGTTTTTTGGCAAGGTCGTCATAGGGAAGATTGTTGGGGCGTTTTGAGACATCGTCATAAATTATATCGTATGCCTTTTGGAGGTTTTGAGAAAGCTCCGCGGCTTCGTCATTCAGCTTCTTTACCCTGTATAGCAACGGATTATTAAGCCTGTCTTCAAAGTAGGTATCCACATAGGACTCCACATAGGTTACATATCCGTTTTTGTAAAGAGCGTCAATAAGCCTTGCCTTGACAAAGCTTGCCTTGGGAATATACTTTTCAAAAACATAGCCCTTTGCCAAACCGTCGTCGGAGCTAAGGCTTTCGAATTTGTTTATCGCGGAGGAATAGTGGTTGATGGCGGAGTTTATCCTTCGTTCTTTTATGGCGATGTCGCCTTCGGCAAGCTCCTCAATGGCGGGAAAGCTCAGAACAAAGAGGAAAAAGCTGATGACCGCGCCGAAAACAGCGAGAACCTTAAACAGCCGTGAAACAAGAGGAACGGGGCGGTTAATCATGTCATTTCTGCACTTTGAGCAGTACTCATAATCCTCGACGCAGCTTAAATCCCTTTCACGCACGCCGCAGCTTGCGCAAAGGTTTTCGAGATTCAGCACAGACTCGGTTTCGCTCCGCTCCTCGAGTGTTTCTTCCTCTGAGCCGTCTTCTTCGCTTTCTTCTCCCTTTTCCTCCGCCTCTTTTAAGGTCTTGTTGTATTCCTCCTGAAAGAGCCTTGCGAGGTCCTCCAGCTCTTTTCTTGTGTCGTCATCAATATTTTCCGCAGGTGTATTCTCGGGCAAAGAAGCCCCCTGAAACATAGTTTCTTCGTCGGGAGTATCGGATTTTTCTTCCCTGTCATCTATGGGAGGGTTATTGTCTATAGGATTTTCGTTCTTTTCAAAATCCTCGGTATTCCTATCCTTGTTTTCAAAATCGGATGAAACCAAAACTTTTCCTCCTAAAGTTTTAATAGCCCTGCCTTTGCTTTTTGCTGGTGCAAAGGCAAGGCATTATTATTTTAAACAGTTAATTTCCACAAATCAATAGAAATTAATTTTTTAGTCAGCGTCTACCTCAGCCTGAATCTTTTTAAGCTCCTCGGCGGGAATTGCCTCGCCGTGCTTAACCATGCTGATGCAGAGGATTGCGAGAAGGAACGCGATGGGGCAGTATACAAAGAGTGAGAGATATGTGCCCGTGAACATTCTGACTGCGCCGTAGATGATGGGAGCCGCAATCTGGGCGGAGAATGTGGCTGTGTAGTAGTAGCCGGTGAAGGTGCCTATTCTCTCGACACCGCCGATTTCGAGAACGAGAGGCAGCGTATTGACGGTTATCATCATGTTAGCTGCTCCGCCGAATACGAGTGCCAGCCAGATAGCCCAGTTCTTGCCTGTGATAAGGTAAGAAACAAGATATACAAGGAAGATTCCCATGAAGATAAAGAGTCCTGCAAGGATAGTCTTTTTTCTGCCGTATTTCTGACCGAGCTTTCCTGCCGGGATTGCCATAAGCATTGAGCAGACAAGGAACACAGCCATCATTAAGGTTGCCTGGGCTGTTGTCTTTCCGAGAATCTCAGCCGCAAACAGCGCAAAGAAGGTTGTTATGGCGTTTGCGGAACAGAACAGGAAGAAAAGTCCGAACAGCATGAAAATGAGGCTCTTTCTCTCTGCCTTGGAGAGCTTCATTTCCTTGAGCTTCTTTTTCTTTTCTTCTTTAAGCTTCTTCTCCTCTTCCAAAGCCATGTTCGCATCGGCTTTTGCCTTGATTCGGCTGTCAGGCTCCTTTACGAAGAAGAACAGGACAAGGGTGCAGATTATCATTACGACAGAGCCCAAAAGGAATACATAAGGATAAGTCTGCTGCTCTGTGAAATTGTCCTTGCCATAGATAAGACCAAAGATAATTGACAAAATTGTACCCGAAATCATGCCGATGAATCCGCCGACACCGCCGCAGAGGTTGATAACAGCATTGCCTTCACTTCTGAGCTCAGGCGGTGTAAGGTCGGGCATTAGGGCGACAACCGGCGCGCGCCATGTGGACATAACAAAGACAAAGAGGATAATGCAAATCATAAGTCCGGGCAGGCTGTTGAACTTAACGAACATCCAGGGAATAAGAGCAAACAGCAGCGCCGAAATGGGTGCGCCGACCAAGATGTAGGGGCGCCTTTTGCCGAGCCTTGTTTGGGTTCTGTCCGAAAGCTTTCCGAGGGCAGGCTGGAATATGACGCCGAAGATATTGTCAAAGGTCATTATAATTCCGATGAACAAGGGGACAAGCGTAAAGCCGCCTGCGGTGTCGACTTTTTCGCCCTGGGCTTTAAGGAACTCAAGCAGAATGGGATAACGCTCCGCAAGGGTCGCGCTCCAACGGGCAATAAGCTCTGAATTTGACAGCATCTCATTGAGAATCTTGGTTATGTACGGGTCGTAAATCTGCCATACAATGGATGTTGCCATGAATCCAAAGCCTATTAGTATGGTCTTTTTGTAATCTAGCTTTAACTTTTCCTCCATAAGTACACGCTCCTAAAGGTTGTTATGGTAAACCCGACAGGGTTGGTGCCGATTATAAAGAGATAAGGCCTTCTTTCAGCATTTCCTGAGCGGAAAGAAGTATGCCGATTTTGGCGCTGTGGAAGTTAAGACCTCCCTGGAGCCAAACGGCAAAGGGCTCTCTTAAAGGCGCGTCGGCTGAGAGCTCGATGGATGAGCCCGAGGTAAAGGCTCCCGCGGCCATAATTACCTTGTTGTCGTAGCCGGGCATATCCCACGGCTCGGGAACGACAAAGGAATCTATGGGCGAGCCTTTTTGCAAGCCTCTGCAGAAGGCAATCAGCCTTTCGGGGTTTCCAAGACTTATGCTCTGGATTATATCATATCTCTCCTCGTTATGTGCGGGAGAGGCGTCAAATCCCAAAAGTTCGTAAAGTGACGCGCAAAAGACGGCGGTTTTAAGCGCCTCGCCGACCACATGGGGCGCATGGAAAAGACCCATGAGCATATCTCTTGTGTGACCGAGAGTCGCGCCCACCTCCTTGCCGATTCCGGGCGCGGTCATTCTGTAGGCGCACAGCTCCACAAGCTCCTTTTTGCCGGCTATGTAGCCGCCGCACTTCGCAATGCCGCCGCCGGGGTTCTTTATAAGCGAGCCTGCTATTATGTCTGCGCCGAAATCGGTAGGCTCCTTGGTCTGGACAAACTCGCCGTAGCAGTTGTCTACCATCACAATGGCGTCGCTGAAGTTTCTGGTAAGGGCAACAATCTCACCTATTTCCTCCACGGAAAGGCTGGGGCGAAGTGTGTATCCCCTTGAGCGCTGGATATAAACCATCTTAATTTTTTCGGTTTTCAGCATCTTTTCAACGGCGTCAAGGTCCACTCTGCCGCTATCTGTCAGCTCGGTCTGCATATAGGTGATGCCGAAGTCTTTTAGGGAACCTCTGCCCTCTTTGCCCTTTATGCCGATTACGGGTCTAATTGTATCATAAGGGGTGCCCGTAACGCAAAGCATTTTTTCCCCTGGGCGCAAGAGACCGAAAAGGGCGACGGTGAGGGTGTGGGTGCCGCTGGCAAAGCTGTGGCGGACTATGGAATCCTCCGCTCCGAGGCACATGGCGGCGACTTTGTCAAGGGCTTCTCTGCCCCTGTCGCCGTAGCCGTAGCCTGTGGTGATTGATAAATCCGCCTCGCTGACCCTGTTGGCGCTAAAGGCGTAAAGAACCTTCTGCTGATTTATTTCTGTCGTCTTATCTATTTTTATAAATTCTTCCTTGCATCTATTCAGAGCTTTTTCGGAAAGCTCAAGAAGTTTTTCGTCAATGTTAAAATAATTCTCTGCCATTTATAACTCCGCTATTTTAAATTTCTCTACTATTGTATAACAGCTTTTGCCCAATTACCACATACAAAAAAGCCGTTGTTCAAATAAAACTTATCTGTATTTTCATCCTTGGAAAAAAGATAAACTTTTTTGCCTTCTTTACGCAGTTTATTAGCCAGAAAGCCTACCGCGACGCTGCCGAGACCCTGCCGCCTGTGTTTTTCTTTTACGGCAACGGAAGTGATTACGCTTAAAACGCTGTTCTCGCACTGGGTAAAGGCGCAGGCAACGGGGGTGCCGTCTTTATTTTTTACCGCCGCTGCCCTTATAAAACCGTGCCTTATCATGTGCGAGGCGTGGGCGTACCAGATTCTGAAATGCTCGGGGGACTTTGCCTGAGATTCAAAAATAATATCATATAAGCCGCTCAGCTCACGGTAGTCTGCGGGCACGATTGCCGCTTTGCACTCCCCGGCCTTTGAGGAGCTCAAAGACAACTCCGCGTTTGTGTCAAGCTCCATTATGCTGCCGGTGCTTTGAATCTTAAGACCCGACATTTCAATTGTCTTAAGGTCCGACAGGATTTCAAAGGGGGATGCGCTTTTTATATACAGCCGCAGCTCTTCAAAATCCGCATCTGTTTCGCAGTAAAGGGTCATGCTGCCCATGAAAACGGAAATGAGCGCGGTGATTCTGCCGTCGTCGCTTTTCTGGCATAGGCAGACGCAGTAGTCGCAGGAATTTCCGTAGGCTTTGTAAAGCGAGCCGATTACGGCTCCGAATTGGTTATTTTCAAGCTGTCGCCTTGCCTGAAAATAGGTGTCGTCGTTTAAAAGCTTAAGCATTGGCAAGCTCAGCGGCCAGCTTTTCAGCCAAAGCCCTGGCGGACTCCATATCCTGCACCGCGGCGACGCAGTTCTGGGAATGGATATACCTGCAGGGGACGCTGAGGGTTATGGCTTTTACGCCCTTGCCGCTCTTGTGGATTGAGCCGGCGTCGTTGCCGCCCGCAACAGCCGCCTTGGGCTGAGCCTTGATGCCGTTGTCTTTCGCGACTTTCATGGCAAGGTCATAAAGCTCCATGGGATAGACGGTGCTGTGGTCCATGAAGGAAACGGCGGGACCGTTCTTTAATGCGCAGACCGTTCTGTGCTCGGGCACATCTATAATGTCCGCCGCCGTTGTCGCCTCCAGGACTATCGCGTAGTCGGGGGCGACGCTGAATGCCGCCGCGGCGGCTCCCCTTGCGCCTACCTCCTCCTGAACCGTAAAGGCAAAGTGAAGGTCGTATTCTATTTCACTCCTGATTATATCAACCATAAGGGCGACGCCGATTCTGTCGTCAAGCGCTCTGCCCGCGATAAGACCGTCGCCGAAATATTCGAATTTTTCCCTAAAGGTTCCCCTTGTTCCCAAGGGAACGGCGCTTAGAGCCTGCTCGTCATTTTCGGCGCCGATGTCAATATAAAGTGAGGAAATTTCGGGAACGGCGTCTTTTTCTGAGTCTTTGAGAAGGTGCACGGGAGAGAGCCCGGTTACGCCTCTTGTGCCGTTTTCAAAGACTACTTCTCTGCCGATCAGCACCTTCGGGTCGATTCCGCCGACGGTGGCAAAGCGGAGAAAGCCGCTTTTTTCGGCATAGGTTACTATGATTCCGACTTCGTCCATATGGGCGGCAAGCATAACCTTATTCTTAGCCTTCCGCCTGCCCTTCTTGCGGACAAGGAGATTGCCAAGGGGGTCGATTTCGTACTCGGCAAAGGGTTTAATCTGCTCTATGATTAAATCTCTGAGAACTCCCTCTTTGCCTGAAACAGCCGTGATTTCAGCCATCTGCTTTAAAAGCTCCAGCATTACATAACCCCCTTTGACAGTACATATTCCGCTAAGAGCTGAGCCACAGCCTCAACATCGTCAAGCTGCAGCACTTCAACCGCTGAGTGCATGTTTCTCAGTGGTATTGAGATAAGACCGGTCTTGACTCCCCTGCCCGCTACGCTTATTTTGTCGGCGTTGGTGGAGGTCTGACCGCCCATAACCTCGGTCTGGTACTTTATTTTTTTGGTTCTCGCAATCTTAATAAGTTTTCCGCTTATTTCATCGTCCAAAGTCGGGGCAATGCCTATCATGGCGCCGCTGCCCAGTTTGCCCGTTTTGTGCTCGGGCACTCCGGGGGATTCGGCAAAGCTGACATCCACTGAGATTGACTCGTCGGGCTGATGAGCGAACGCTCCGACAGCCGCGCCGCCTCCCGTGGTTTCCTCAAGGGCTGCAAAGAGAACGCAGAGTTTGCAGTTTAATTTCTGTCCCTTTAATAGGTCCACAGCCTTCAAAACCGCGGCGACTCCGGCCCTGTCGTCAAAGGAGGTGCCATAAAGCCTATTGTTCATCAAGCTGCCGAAGGCTTTTTTGTAGGTTACCCTGTCACCGGGACGGATAACCTTTAATGCGTCCTCATAGCAAAGACCCACATCTATCGCCAGGTCCTCTATTTGCTTAAACTTCTTTTTGTCCTCGTCCTTGGCAAGGTGGGGCGGTGTGCTGATTACAATGCCGTCAATCTCGACCCCGTCTTTGCCGACTATGGTAACATCGGCGGCGGGCAGGACTCTCATGTCCGCTCCCCCGCACTTGGCAAAGCGGATAAAGCCCGATTTGTCTATATCTGTGACAATCAGGCCTATCTGGTCAAGGTGCGCCTCAAGCATTATAATGGGGCCTTCTCCGTCAAGAAAGCCCACAACATTGCCGCTGCTTTGAATCTCGGTGGGCATATAGTCGGCAAGGATTTCAGCCGCCGTATTAGCGGCCAATGCCTCGTTTCCCGATACGCCCTTAGAGCTTATCAGCTTTTCGAGAATATTCTTTATATCCATAATATCCTCCGATATTTGTTGTTATTTAAGTTGGTCGAGGGTCAGTGAAAAGCTGGGCAGGAACTCCTCTATAAAAACTTCCGCTTCGGGGCATTCCATTTCTTTGAGAGTGTTTTCCACAGACTGCTTTGCCTTGTCAAATTCAGTATTGCCCGCCTTTTGCTCCTCAATGCACTTGATTAGAGCCGCTATTTTGTCCGCGGCCTTAACAAGCCGCCACTCCTCCGCGTCGTCCCTTGATTCGCTGAAGATTGTCTTAAACTCGTCCCTTAAATAGCCCGGCAGGGAGTCGGTAAGCCTCGCCGCCGCCTCACGCTCAACGGACTTAAAGGCATTCTTTATCTCGCTGTTAAAGTACTTTACGGGAGTGGGCATATCGCCTGTAAGGATTTCTGGCATATCGTGATAGAGCCCTAAAACCGCCGCTCTTTCAGCGTTGTAGCTTTTGCCGAAACGCTTGTTGCCGATTAAAGCCAGCATATGGGCGATTGCCGCCACCTCAGTGCTGTGCTGGCTTAGAGTTTCATAGAAGACATTGCGCATTAAAGACCAGCGGTTAATATATTTCATTCTCGCAAAGAAGGCAAAAAAATGGCTGCCGCTCATTAAGTTTCCTCCAAAAGAAAAGCATTATGCAAAATAGCACAAATTATGAAAATTTTAGTTAATTTATAAGTATTATATCACACAAACTTTGAAAAAAAACAACAAAAGAAAAAAGAACGCCTGAGCGTTCTTAATCTACCGTAATATAGCTTTTTATGTTCAGGAAGGTCTTTTCACCGATTCCGCTGACATTCATAATTTCTTCAATCTTGTCAAAGCCGCCGTTTTCGTTTCGGTAATCGATTATTGCCTGAGCCTTTTTCTCGCCTATTCCTTTAAGCAGAATCAGCTCCTCTTTTGAGGCTGTGTTGATGTTTATAAGACGCTTTTCGGGTTCAGCTTCAGATTCGGTTTCCGTTTCACTCTTAGTTTCCTCGCTTTTCGTTTCGGAAGCCGTCTCGGCGGCTGTTTTCTCCTCAGAGGCTATTATTTCGATGGCGTCAAGCCTTGAGAAGTATCTGTACGCGCTGATTCTTTGAGCGACAAGCAAGAAAGCAAGGGCGATTATTACACCCACAAGCACTTTTTCGCTTAAAGTGAATGCCTTCTTTTTTTCCACCTTTTTGCCTCCCCTTAGAGCTTGTCAGGATTTTATTACAAAAATATGGAAATGTCAACAAATGTCGACATTCCCCATTAAAAAAGAAGGGCGCCGCTTGGGCGCCCGTTTTATTTAATAATTGCTGAGGTTAAAATCCCGGAGCTGCTCTGTGTCAAAGTTCCTAACGGCGCCGGCTAAAGCCGCGGGCATCTTTGAAGCGGGGATGTAGAGATACTGGGCAGTGCCGTCCTCCGCGTTGAATACCGCCGCATAGCCCGTGCCGCTGCTGAAGTAAGTGAGGTATGAGATATCCTTCAATACCTTAATTGTTTCAGCGTCGGTTACGGTGTAGGTCTTTTGATTCTCAAGGGGATCGTAACGGTATTCTTCATTGCTCTTAGCTTTGCTTATGGACTTGCCGAAGGCGTCATAGTGGAAGTCAAAGCCGTATTTGAGCATGAAGGGCTGGAAGGTAAAGCTGCGCTCGATTGAAACGAGCTGTACCGAGGTGTATTTCTTTTCGCTGCCCTTAAAGGCGTCAATCATATTGTTGTCCTTTAAGAACTTAATGGTTCTTTCCATGTCCTCGGTGATTACAAAGTCGATGTTGAAATCCGTGGTGCCGTGCATTGCGATTGTCGGGGAGTTGTCGAGAATATCCCACGGTTCTCCGGAGGGAGGCTTTATGATATCATCAGCCTTTGACGGGGGCTCTATGGCTTTTTCGTAAGCTCTTCCGTTTTCGTCTTCTATGACCTCGATTATGCCCTTGTCAAAATCCGTATAGTTATTGCCGACAATGCTGATTACTCCGAGGGGCGGCTTTTCGGGGAAGTATCTCTCCTTGTAAGTCTGCTCTGCGATATCCTGCCTGAGAGCTTCATACAGCTCGTTTCTCTGCTCTGAAGTCAGGTTCAGCCTTGCGATATATGACAGGTCTTTCGGATAAACTTTTACAATTACGCCTTCTGAACGCAGGAGCCTTGCCCTCTCGTTCTGCATGATGGGGGTATCGGGAGACAGCGCCTCATCGGCAGCCTTTTTAAATCTTTCTGTGTCGTAAATCTTTAAAAGCTCTTCTATTACGCCCGCGGAGACATTCCTGAAGCTCCTTCTGACCGTCTTGCCGTTCTTGAGATAGTATGTGAACTGAATTCTGGAGGCAAGGCGCTTTGAGGAGTGGTCAGCGGAGAACTTCCACATCTCATACGCGTCCGCGGCGTTAAGCTCGGCGATTTTTGCGTGAATATCTCTGATTAACTTAATATCCTTCTCGCTCTCAAAGCCGGAAATCATTTCGTTTGAGCCGGGGTAGACGAGAATATCCTCGCGCATGGGATAATACTCGCTGAAGAAGCTCTGAACGCCCACAGTGGAGACGGAAACGGATTTGATGTCCTCAGCGGCGGGAACTCTCTTTGAGTAGCCGAAAAGTCCCGTTGAGAAAATGAAGAAGATGGCTGTAATAACTGCGAGATGCATGGGCAGGAATACAAGGTCCCGCTTAAACTCTTTAAAGCTGCGCCTTAAAACCGCATCAAGTATGACAAAGACCAAAAGCGCGGCAAAAAGGGCTATTCCGAAAGCTGCATATTTCTGTAAAGGTGAGCTTGTGAAAATAACGCTGAAAGTGAAAATTGCCACAACAAAAATTCCTACATTGTTAAGAACTCTGTTGGTGCCGATAAAGCCGCTGATTTCAGCTCTTCTGCGCTTAAAGAGGTACATTCCGAGGAAGAATATAGCCGCAATCGCAATCAGCCAGAAAAGATCGGTCAGGTAGTCCGACGCTGCCAGTTCATATATTGTTTCCGCAGCCTTTTCGGCCTGGTCAGCATTCAGAGGCTTTTCACGGTCGGCTATTTCCACAAGGGTACTTGAAAACGCGGTTAAAGGAGTGAGGTATGAGAAATGGGTTACAAGCGACGGGGAATTATATTGGTGCGTTAAGCCCGTTTCTACGAAGGCAACACCGAACGGATTGCCCCATACCAGCTTGTTCATAAGGAATTGAACGCTTGAGAGCAGGAATGTGGGGAGGAATGAGATTATGACCGAGAATATTCCGCCCTCAAAAACCGTTCCCACGCTTGAGAGAACCGCTGCTGTTACGGAGTATGAGAAAAGGGCGATTGTGGCAAATGCCATCATATAGTAGGTGGCCGCCTGCCACAGCTCAAAGCTGCTGCCTATATAGATAAGGTTCATAACCACGCCCACCATTACCGAAAGCACGGCTCCAACCACAAGCAGCAAAGCGCCGCTTAGGTAATGGGCAAGGAACAGTTTTTCTCTCTTAATGCCGAGGCTGTAGTATACATTTACGGTCTTTTTGGAAGTGATGAATCTGAATGAGGAAAGTCCCATAAGAATGCCCGCAACAAGCATAAGTCCACAGGCGAACACCGTTGCCAGTTCGTTTGGGGCAAACAGATAATATATATACTGGTCCTTGGCAGTGGGTGATTCCATATAGGGGTCGCGATATGAAAGCGGGTAGCTCAGCATTGAAAAGAACATAAAGGCCATTACCGCAAGCATAAGTAGTGTTACGACTATATTTGTGCTTTTCAGGCTTTCAGAAAAGGTATGGGTAAAGGGGTTAGCCGAAGATCTTTTTTGCTTCATTGCCCTCAGCCTCCATTTCGTCAAGGAATATTTCTTCAAGTGTCAGGAGTGTTTCTTCTATAAGCAGCGGCGACATCGCTTTAAGCTTTGCGTATGCCTCCTCAGGGGTGCCGAGGGCCATCAGTGTTACGATGCTGCCGTCGATGTTAAGACGCTTGTGGGGAATGTCTTTGAAATCCTGCTCGGTTACGGGGCGGTCGAATACCAGCCTGTACTTTGCCTTGCCCTTTGACAGGTCGGATACGGAGCCGCTGAGGACTATCCTCTTGCCGTTTATAAGTCCCACATAGTCGCAGAGGTCCTGAAGCTCGTGGAGGTTGTGGGAGGATATGATGGTCGCGACATCCTTCCTGCTCATGTAGTCGTACAGAAGTTCCTTGACGACCGCTCTCTTTTGCGGGTCAAGTCCGTCAAACGACTCGTCAAGCAGCAGGGTTTCGGGCATTGTGGACATGGCGAAAACCACCTCCGCCTGCCTTTGCATTCCCTTTGAAAAGCCGTTCAGTCTTTTTGTGGGGTCAAGACCGAAAAGCTTTGTTACCTTTTCAAAGGTGTCGTATGAAAAATTGGGATAGTAGCCTTTGTAGAAGGCTGCCATCTTGTTCATAGTGGCGTAGGGCTTGAAATAAATTTCGTCGGGAACATAAAAGAGTCTTTGCTTTTTCTTTTCGTTCTCAAAAACGGGCTCGCCGTCTATCAAAACCTTTCCGCCTTCGGGGCGGTAGACTCCCGCGATTGTTTTAAGCAGAGTGGTTTTACCTGCGCCGTTGTATCCCACAAGACCGTAAATTGAGCCTTTGGGGACAGTCAGGGACAGGCTTTCGATAGCTGTGAAATCGCCGAATTTTTTTGTTACATTTACTGCCTCTATCAAAGCTACTCCTCCTTTTGAGGAAAGACAGGGCTGTCAAACCTCATAAAGTTTCTCTGTCACGATTATTCTACTTGTATTCTATATGAACGCTACCCTCAGTCAAGGGAATAAGGGAAATATTAAGATAATCGTAAGAAAATGTTATTCTTTTGTAATGATTATTCTCTAATTAGATTATCTCTATGGTTTTATTGTCGCATAATTTATGCTTTATTTGCAAGCATATGGGAAAAATATTCATTAGACTTGCATAAGTCGGCACTTTTTGCCCTCTATCGCTTTATCGCAGTTAACAAAAACATGAAAATATCGGAAAGATTTATTGACTTTAAAAAAATATGCTGATATTATTTAATAGTTAGTCGGCTAACTATTAGGCGGCTAACTATATTTTTGGGCAAGACGAGGTGAAAAAATTGTCCCCGAAGGAACTTATAACAGCGGATAAATTCATTTTGACCCATATACTGTTCAGAAAGCGGCTGCATCAGCGTTTTAAGGAAAGGGATATTTACCCCGGGCAGCCGGCTATACTTCATATAATAAATGAGTTCGGTGTATGCTCCCAGAAGGATATTTGCGACAAGATAATGACCTCCCCCGCCTCTGTCGCTGTAAGCATAAGGCGCATGCAGAACATGGGACTGATTGAAAAGCTGACGGATGAAAAGGATATGCGCTTTAACAAAATACGGCTTACAGAAAAGGGCGTAGAGGCTCACAACTACTGCAGAAACGAGCTGAAGGCTTTGTCCGATGAAATGCTGGACGGCTTCAGCGAGAACGAAAAAAACGAGTTTGACAGAATGCTTGTAAAGATGATTGAGAATCTGTCCAAAGAGGAGCAATAATCTGACAATACTAATTTCGGAACCTGAGAGGACAAGCGTATGAACTTAAAGAAACTGACTCCCTTTATGAAAAATCAAAAGCTGTATGCTATACTTACGCCCCTGACGGTAATGCTGGAGGCTATGCTTGAGGTCTGCATACCGGCGCTTATGTCCGTTATTGTGGACAGCGGACTTTACGGCAAGGATTTGAGCGAGACCGCGGACCTATTCCTAATTCGCACCCTCATTAATATGGGCATTATATCGAATATGGGCATTATATCGGGCTCCGGCACTCAGCTTATATATAGGACAGGCACCGTTATGGTTGCTTTGTCTATTGTTTCCCTTTGCCTCGGAATACTCGGCGCGAGATTTGCCGCAGTCGCAGGCATGGGCTTTGGCGCCGATTTGAGAATGGGCCTTTTTAAGAAGGTGCAGAACTTCTCCTTCGGCAATATTGACTCCATAAACACCGCCTCGCTTATCACGAGGATGACCACGGATATAAACCTTATACAAATGACCTTTATGATGATAATAAGGACCTGCGCAAGGGCTCCTTTTATGTTCCTTTTGGCTATTATCTATGCCATAAAAATCAACGCAAGGCTGTCTATAATCTTCCTTGTAATCGCCCCGATTCTCGGCTTTATGCTCGTATTCATCATACTTAAAGCCTTCCCAAGATTTAGGGCGATGTTTGAGAAATACGACCGCTTTAACGCCGCTATTCAGGAAAACCTTATCGGAATCAGGGTTGTTAAGACCTTTGTAAGAGCCGAGCATGAAAAGGAAAAGTTCAGAATAAGCAACGATGAATTAAGAGACGCCAGCATCTTTGCGGAAAAGCTGGCAATCCTTCAGAACCCGATACTTCAGCTTTCAATGTATACCGCAATCACGCTGATTCTTTGGTTCGGCGGCAACATGGTGCTTTCCGGCTCCATGGGCACCGGCGAGCTTATGAGCTTTATCGCCTATGTTCATCAGATTCTCTTCTCCCTTATGATGGTTTCGATGGTTTTCATCATGATTGTCATTTCAAGGGCGTCGATTCAAAGGGCCATTGAGGTTCTGTCCACAGAGCCCATTATCAAAGACGACGACGCTGACGAGAATTTAAGCGTTCAGGACGGCAGCATTGTGTTTGACAATGTGTCTTTCAAATACTCAAAGAGCGCGAAGAAGAATGTTCTTGATAATATTAATCTTTCTATTAAATCGGGAGAGGTAATCGGCATTATCGGCGGCACGGGCTCTTCTAAGTCCACGCTGGTGCAGCTTATCCCGAGGTTCTACGATGTAACCGAGGGAGCCGTTTATGTCGGCGGCAGGAATGTAAAGGACTATAAGCTCCGCAAGCTGCGTGACGCTGTGGCTATGGTGCTGCAGAAGAATCTGCTTTTCAGCGGCACCATTGAGGAGAATCTCCGCTGGGGCAACGAAAACGCCACTATGGATGAGATTATCACCGCCTGCAAGGCCGCGGCTGCCCACGACTTTATCATGAGTTTCCCCGACGGCTATCAAACGATGCTTGGTCAGGGCGGCACAAATGTCTCGGGCGGTCAGAAGCAGAGGCTTTGCATCGCGAGGACTCTTTTAAAGAAGCCGAAGATTCTCATCCTTGACGACAGCACAAGCGCCGTTGACACAAAGACTGACGCTCTCATCAGAGAGAGCCTTAAAAACTACTTCCCCGAAACCACGAAAATAATAATCGCCCAGAGGGTTAACTCCGTAAAGCACGCGGACAGAATTATAGTTCTTGACGAGGGCAGAATCAGCGAAATCGGCACCCATGAGGAGCTGTTAAAATTGGGCGGCATTTATGCGGAGGTTTGCCGCTCACAGCAGGAGGATTCGGAAATATGAGCACAAGAGCACCTATGAGAGCACCTATGAGAGGGCCCGGCAGGGGCGCTCCGGGTCTGAAGCCTGTCAACACGAAAAAGACGGTTGGAAGGCTCATTAAGTATATTACAAAGAATAAGCTGATACTGGTTTTGGTCGCCTTCCTTGTGCTTATTGCCTCCGGCGCGGGAGTTGCGGGAACCTATATGCTCACCCCCGTCATCAACACCATTGAAAAGGCTTTTAAGGGCGAAATCACCGACCCTGTTGCAAAGATTTTAGGCTATATAGCCATCCTTGCCGTCATCTATATTGCGGGAGCCGCGGCTCAGTACGCATATCAAAGGGTCATGGTGGGACTCACCCACAGGACGCTCAATGCCATAAGGCGGGATTTGTTCGACCATCTGCAGGATTTGCCCATTGACTTCTTTGACAAGAACACCCACGGCGAGATTATGAGCCGCTTTACAAACGATACAGACACTTTAAGAGAGGCTCTGAGCCAGGGTCTTACCCAGATTCTGACCTCGCTTGTATCGGTTACGGGCACATTTATAATGATGGTTATCCTCAGTCCCGCGCTTATGATACTGATTTTGATAATGCTTGCCATAATGCTCTTTGCCATAAGGACCATAGGCAGCAGGAGCGCAAAGTACTTCAGACTCCAGCAAAGAACGGTAGGCGCGGTAAACGGTTATATTGAGGAAATGATTGAGGGTCAGAGAGTTGTTAAAGCCTTCTGCAGAGAGGATAAGGTTATTGAGGATTTCGGCAAGCTAAATAATGATCTGAAATCCGCTTCAGTCAACGCCCACACCTTCGCAAGCGTCATTATGCCCGTCATGGGCAACCTCTCTTATATGAACTATGCTCTGACAGCCACCATTGGCGCTTATCTCATCATCAAGAAAGCGGCTACGGGCGTTATTGGGCTTAGCATCGGTCAGCTTGCCTCCTTCCTTCAGTACACAAGGCAGTTTTCAATGCCCATCGCCAATGTCTCCCAGCAGGTGAACAATATTCTTGCCGCTCTTGCGGGCGCTGAGAGGATATTCGAGATTATCGACTACCCTGCCGAGACCGACGACGGAGTCGTAACCCTTGTAAACGCTAAAGTCAATGACGACGGCAGCATTGAGGAGGTTGACTACAGAACCGGCGTTTGGGCTTGGAAGCAGCCTAATGACGACGGCAGCGTAAGCTACACTCTTGTAAAGGGCGATGTAAGGTTTAAGAATGTAAGCTTCGCCTACGACAAGGATAAGCCCGTTCTGAAGAACATCAATATCGAGGGCGCCGCGGGTCATAAATTCGCTTTTGTAGGCTCTACGGGCGCGGGCAAAACCACGATTACAAATTTAATCAACCGCTTCTATGACATTCAGGAGGGCGAAATCACCTACGACGGCATAGATATTAAGAAGATTAAGAAAGCGGATCTTCGCCGCTCCCTCGGCATGGTGCTCCAAGATACCCACCTGTTTACAGGCACGGTTGAGGACAATATCCGCTACGGCAGGCTTGACGCTACATTTGAGGATATCGTTAACGCCGCAAAGCTCGCCAATGCCCATTCATTTATAGAAAGGCTGCCCCAGGGATATCAGACAATGCTGACAAGCGACGGCGGCAACTTAAGTCAGGGTCAGAGGCAGCTTATATCCATAGCCAGAGCCGCTGTTGCCAATCCGCCGGTCCTCATTCTTGACGAGGCTACAAGCTCCATTGACACCAGAACCGAGCACCTTGTGGAAAAAGGCATGGACAGCCTAATGGAAGGCAGAACGGTGTTTGTAATCGCTCACAGGCTCTCCACCGTTAGAAACTCCAACCAGATTATAGTGCTGGAAAACGGTGAGATAATTGAGCAGGGTGACCACAACACACTGATTGAAAAGAAGGGCAGATACTACGCCCTCTATACGGGTCAGTTTGAGCTGAGCTAAAAAAGGCGGGGAAAACCCGCCTTTAAATTTGCAATATAAAAGCCGACCGAAATTCGGTCGGCTTTAATTTATTTTGCGACTATATTTACGAGCTTGCCCTTTACATAAATCTCCTTCAGAACCGTCTTGCCTGAGAGCTCCTCCCTGATTCTGGCGTCGGCTTTAGCGTCGGCTATAGCCTGCTCCTGTGTAGCGTCGGCGTCGATTACGATTCTTGAGCGTACCTTGCCGTTAATCTGAACCGCAATCTCAACCTTCTTCTCCTCGCAAAGCTCCTCGGAGTATTCGGGCCATTTCGCGTCGGTTACCCTGCCGCCAAAGCCTTCAAGCTCCCAAACCTCCTCGGTGACATGGGGAGCAAAGGGATTGAGAAGAATTGTAAATATCCTGAGTTCCTCTCTTGTTATCTTGCCCGTTTCGGAGATTTCGTTCATAAGGCTCATAAGGGCGGCTATTGCGGTGTTCATCTTAAGATTGTCAATGTCGTGCGTGACCTTCTTGATTGTCTTGTGGAAGGAGCTTAAAAGCTCATCTCTAATCTTTTTGTCGGGGATGAGGATGTCTCTGAAGCTCCAGTATCTGTCCACAAAGCGCTTGCAGCCCTTGATTGAGGTGGAGCTCCAGGGAGCGGCCTTCTCAAAGTCGCCGATGAACATCTCGTAAAGGCGCATGGTGTCGGCGCCGTAGGTGTTTACTATTTCATCGGGATTTACCACATTGCCGCGGGATTTGCTCATCTTCTCGCCGTTCTCGCCGAGAATCATGCCGTGGCTGGTTCTCTTTTTGTAGGGCTCCTTGGTGGGCACAACGCCGATGTCGTAAAGGAACTTATGCCAGAAACGGCTGTAAAGCAGGTGGAGGGTTGTATGCTCCATGCCGCCGTTGTACCAGTCGACGGGTGTCCAGTAATCGAGAGCCTCCTTGGAGGCAAGGCACTCATCGTTGTGCGGGTCGCAGTAGCGCAGGAAGTACCAGCTTGAGCCTGCCCACTGGGGCATGGTGTCGGTTTCCCTCTTTGCCGCGCCGCCGCACTTGGGGCATGTGGTATTTACCCAGTCTGTGAGCTTGGCAAGCGGCGACTCGCCCGTATCGGTGGGCTCGTAGCTTTCTACCTTGGGAAGCTCAAGCGGCAGCTCGCTCTCGGGCAGCGGAACATAGCCGCACTTGGGGCACTCCACAATCGGAATGGGCTCGCCCCAGTATCTCTGGCGGGAGAATACCCAGTCGCGCAGCTTGTAGTTGGTCTTTCTCTCGCCCTTGCCCTCTTTAATGAGCCACTCTATAATCTTCTCCTTAGCCTCCTCTACGGAGAGACCGTTGAGGAAGCCGGAGTTTACCATAATGCCGTTTTCGATGTCGGTATATGCCTCTTTTTCAACATCTCCGCCGCTGACGACCTCGATAATCGGAAGACCGAATTTCTTAGCGAACTCCCAGTCTCTTGTGTCGTGTCCGGGAACCGCCATAATAGCGCCGGTACCGTAAGAGATGAGAACATAGTCGGAGATGAAAATCGGGATTTCCTTTGAGTTTACGGGATTGATTGCCCTAACACCTTTAAGCTCAACGCCCGTTTTTTCCTTATTGATTTCGGTGCGCTCAAAGTCGCTCTTGTGGGCTGCCATATCCCTGTAAGCGTTAATTTCGTCTATGTTCTGCAGCTTATCCGCCCATTTGTCGATTAGGGGATGCTCAGGTGACAGCACCATGTATGTTGCGCCGAAAAGGGTATCGGGTCTTGTGGTGTAAACGGTGATGGTGTCGCCCTCGGTTGTGGTGAAATCGACCTGAGCGCCGTGTGACCTGCCTATCCAGTTTATCTGCTGGAGCTTAACCCTCTCAATATAGTCAAGCTCATCAAGGTCGTCAATGAGTCTGTCGGCGTACTCGGTGATTTTGAGCATCCACTGCTTTTTGACCTTTCTGACAACCTCGTTGCCGCAGCGCTCGCAAACGCCGTTTACGACCTCCTCGTTAGCGAGAACGCATTTGCAGGAGGTACACCAGTTGACAGCCATTTCCTTTTTATACGCGAGACCCTTTTCGAAGAGCTTTAAGAAAATCCACTGAGTCCACTTGTAATACTTGGGGTCGGTGGTATTTATCTCGCGGCTCCAGTCAAAGGAGAAGCCCAGAGCTTTGAGCTGGCTTTTAAACTTTGCTATATTGTCCCTTGTGACTATTTCGGGATGGATTTTGTTCTTTATGGCGTAGTTTTCCGTGGGCAGACCGAAGGCGTCCCAGCCCATGGGATAAAGAACATTGTAGCCCTGGAGCCTTTTCTTTCTTGCTATGATGTCAAGGGCGGTGTAGGACCTCGGGTGACCTACATGCAGACCCTGACCCGAAGGATAAGGGAACTCAACAAGGCAATAGAACTTTTCTTTGCTTTTATCGAGTTTTGCATGGAATACTCCGGACTCTTCCCAAATGTCCTGCCATTTTTTCTCTACTTTCTTAAAGTTATATTCCATCTATATTTCTCCCGTCTCAGAATTAATCTATATTAATGAATCAGCTCTTCAACCGCGATTCTTGAACCGTCGGACCATAGTCGGCTGAGATTATAGTAATCTCTTGCGTCGGGCAGGAATAGGTGGACAACCACATTCTGATAGTCGAGGAGAATCCAGCCCGTTGCCTTGCCTTCAATCTGGCGGGGTCTTATATCCTCCTCAGCGAGTTTGAACTCGAGCTCATCGGCAAGCGCCTTTAAGTGGGTGTTTGATGTGCCCGAGGCGATTACGAAATAATCCGCAATGATTGTAAGCTCTTTGATTTTGATAACCTCTATATCAACAGCTTTTTTGTCGTCGAGTATATTAACGATTTTTTCTACAAGTTCTTTGCTCATTTATTCCGTCCTTTCGTTTTTCTTCATTACCAGTTCATTATATGCGCTAACGGTATCGCCGCAAATGGGTCTGTCCTTTTTTACAAGGAATTCTATTGCGTATTTAAGCTTTGCCAGAACCGCCGCGTCAAGGTCCGTAAAGGCAAGAGACCTTACCTCGTCCAATTCGGGATATGACCTGTCATCGGAAATGCAGTCCGCCGTAAAGATGATTTTTTCAAAGGTGCTCATGTTTTCTCTGCCGGTTGTGTGATAGCGGATTGCGTTTAGGATGTCCTCGTCTTCAATGCCAAGATTTAGCCTTGCGTAAACGGGAGCGGTTATTGAATGCCAAAGGCTCTGAGTCGTTCTCTCTATCTCGGTGAGCTTTACATTACCCTTTTCGATAAGCTCAAAATGCTGCTCTTTGGTGAACTCCTTGGTAATGTCGTGCAGCAGAGCCGCGAGATAAGCTTTTTCCTTGTCGCAGCCATAAATATCTGCCAGCTCTTTTGCCGCTTTCGCCACATTCATTGTGTGGGCAAAGCGTTTTTCGGATAAAAGCTCTCTTAGCTTTTCGATATAAATTTTGCTATCTATAAAGCATCCTGCTTTCTATATATTCTTTCACTTCGGGGACAAGAAATTCCTTGATTTCAGCCTTGGAGATTCCTTCCCTTATCTCAGTGGAGCTTATTGGAATGGGGGTAAACTCCAGAATAACAACATTATGCCCCTGAAGGAATTTATTTTTATAATCGATAAGAGGGCGGCTGCTCTCCCCTTCTCTAATTGCCGCGGCAAGGGTGGCGAGATTCAGTATCTCTCTGTAATCCTTCCATGTGTGGAAAGAAAGAAGCATATCAGAGCCGATAATCAAAAACAGCTTGTCTCCGGGTCTTTCCTTTTTAATTTCTTTAAGGGTGTCAACCGTATAGCTTTTGCCCTCGCGGCGAAGTTCGATGTCGGAAATCTCGAAAAGCTCATTCCTGAAGGCAAGGCGGCACATATTCAGTCTGTCCTGTGCGGAGGCAAGCTCAGAATTATCTTTATGAGGGGGATTCAGCGCAGGGATAATAAGAACCTTGTCAAGGGCGAGCTGCTCTGCCGCGGCCCTTACCAGCTTTAAATGCCCTATATGGGGAGGATTAAAGCTGCCCCCGAAAATACCTACTCTTTTCATCCTGACCTCCGTTTGGAGCTTGTTTTCACTCCCATAAAAACAAAAACCCTTAACGCACAAGTGCTTTAAGGGGCGAATTTCTCCGCGGTACCACCCTGATTCGGCATATAAATGCCCTCAGACCCGCCGATAACGGCAGAGGTTCGACATATAACGCTGTCAGCCGTCCTGCCCTACTCATTGTTATTTCGGACAGGCAACTCCGGAACGAGCTATGCACACAAGCCCCCGCCGCTTTGCACCAACCAGCGGCTCTCTGAAAGCAAAGCCAGTGTCTTTCTTTCCTTCACAGTCTTTAAATATCTAATTTGCAAAATCTTCCTATGTGTTAAATGATTATACATCAAAGAAAAGACTAAAGTCAAGAAGGTGAATATTCTTTGCTTTTTTGTCTTACAATTAATTATGTCCTGAATTTAGCTTCTTAATAGTTTTAACACCGAGTCGCAAACGGGAATAAAATGGAAGCAAAAACACGCAAAAAGGGTCTTGATTTTATTGGACTTTTATTGTATATTATATAGGCAATCAGATGACGCGGAGTAGAGCAGTCCGGTAGCTCGTCGGGCTCATAACCCGGAGGTCAGAGGTTCAAATCCTCTCTCCGCAACCAGTTAAAGCTAAGAATCAATCCGATTCTTAGCTTTTTTCTTTTTGTCAAGCGGTAGCTTTTCGCTCTGAAATAATATAAGATCATATAAAGGGGGCGGGCAGATGGAATTTATTGTGGAGCCTGAAAGAAAGGTTAAGATTTGCGACGAGGCGGATGTATGCGTTGTGGGCGGAAGCTGCACAGGCGTTTTTGCGGCGGTCAGGGCGGCAAGGCTGGGGGCTAAAGTTGCGCTGATTGAAAAGCAGAACTGCCTTGGAGGAACGGCGACAAACGGCCTTATCAATATCTGGCACAGTCTTTACGATACGGACGGAAAAAACCAAATCATAGCAGGGCTCACTTTGGAAACTCTTGAGCGTTTAAAAAAGGCGGGCGCGGTTTGGCGCGGGGAATCGGTCACCGGAGCTTATCACTTTAATTCTCAGGAGCTTAAAATCGAGCTTGACAACTATATTAGAGAAAACAAAATAAGGCTTTATCTTCATACATATTACGCTGGTCTCCTGCATGACGGAAATAAAATCAAAGCCGTAATAATAGAAAACAAGGACGGCAGAAGCGCCGTAAAAGCTGGTTTTTTCGTTGACGCCACAGGCGACGGTGACCTATGCAGGGATTTGAATATTGAGTCGTACCAAAACAAAACGGTTCAGCCCCCAAGCTCGTGTTTTTTGATGAAGGGCGATATTGACTCGGATTTACTCAGCCAAATAATCAGGAAACATGGGCATGAGGAGGGTCTGGAAGATGACTGGGGCTGGAGCGACAGGTCCGTTTGCGGCGATGATATTACGCTTAGGGCGGATAATCATGTATTTAATGTTATCTGCAATAAGGCAAGAGACCTTACCTTTGCTGAAATGGAAGGCAGAAGGCAAATGAGAGCCTTTATTAATCTCCTTAAAAAATACGGTCATCCCGATATGGACTACTCTTTGGTTGCCGCCTGCTCGCATATAGGCATCAGGGAAACGGCGCATTATAAAACTTTGTTTAAGGCGACAGAAAAAGACCTCCTTATGGGCAAGCGCTATCCCACAGCCGTTTTAAACGGCACCTACCGTGTGGACATTCACCACAGCGACAACATGGGAATTACCTTTAAGTATCTGGACGGCACCGTCAGTACCTTTTACGGCAAGAATACAAAGACGGAATTTGGAAACTGGAGGACTCGGGAAGGCATTACGGGAGAACCCGCAAAATACTATCAGCTCCCCCTTGAGGTTTTAATACAGGACAGATACGAAAACTTTATTATGGCGGGACGGATGCTGAACGCGGATGAGGGCGCTTTCGGCGCTCTGCGTGTGATGGTGAACTTAAATCAGTTGGGAGAGGCGGCGGGAGTCGCGGCCTTTGAAACTTTAAACAGCGGCAAGCCTGTTTGGGAAATTGATAGAATAAAAGTGCGAAGGACATTAAAAGACGGCGGCTCGGCATTAATCTAAGCGATAGAGTTTGTTTTCTTTTTCCAAAGCCCCTCGGACAAAAAAACCACAGCTTTTGGGCTGTGGTTTTTTGTAATCTTCTTACTAGTCTTATAATTTTGCAGAAGACGGTTTTTCAATATTTAAATAGGGCTTCAAATCACATAAAAAACTTTATGATTGTTATGTGCAGAATGACTCCTTTCTTTTCATCTGTCATTTGTTGTCGAAATATGTATCACGAATATAATGTTTAAGCTCTTGACAACCGGACACAAAATGTTATACCGACATTGATGTGACCTGTCATAAAGGAGGTAAGAATTATGGCACCCAAATCCATAAAAGGCAGTCCAGTATTAGCAAAAATCATTAAGGCAAGAAGACTTGAGTTAGGACTTACGATTGAAGAAGCTGCTTTTAAAGCAGGCGTCGGCACAAAAACATGGAGCCGTTATGAATCGGGTGAATCTATAAGAGCGGACAAGTATAAAGGAGTTTGCAAAGCATTAGAGTGGAAAAAGCTACCTGATATTGAAAAAGACTATGAAAAAGATTATTCAAATATTCTGGATTTTGACCAATACAGAACACATGAGGCATGGTCTAAGTATATTGAGGATTCGTTCGGCGAAGCTGCTGCCGCAACATTTGTCGTAGGCAGTGATATTTTGCTTGATGAGATTCAAGAGGACATGAATGAGCTTGCGCGAATGCCAAAGGGAACACACATTGGGCAGTTAAACAATTCGTGGTTAGAAAGTTTATTGCCGCCACAATTCCTTATGGAGTATGACTACAATTTTCTTTATCTCCTTAGGTATAATGTAGAAAGATTAAGGAAGATAGCACATCACGGCGGACAGATAATTGCCCATAGTGTTCTTGATGAATTAACTCTTTATTTAATAGTTGAAGAATCACGGTCTTTATTTGAGGATGAATATGGTTTAGATGATTATATCTTTGATTGGGTTTTTGACTTATTTGAAGATATGGATATTATTACTTTTTTATATTCAGATTTATTCTACCTGTCTGATGAACATGCGTATCACTTCAATCAGTGGAATATTAATCAATTCTTTACCTAACAAAGTGACATTAAATAATCGCTTTTAATTCTGGGAGCATTACCTTTTAGATTAGTCAGAGCTTAAAATGTGGTCTTTTTAAAAAAGCAGAGCACTGCCCCTTAGGACAGTGCTCCTTTATTTGGCTAAGCGACTTGGCTTCGTATTTCCAGTTAGCCTACAATCCAAACTCCGCCGCTGAGTGTTGCTGTGTAGCCGTCTGCGAGGTAGGCTGTCGGGTCGGACTTGAATGTACCGCCGATAACTTTGCCCTCGCTGTCAAGCTGAACATTTACGCCTGCCAGTACGCCGGCGCCGACTCCGTAGTAGATGGATATGTCAACAGGTCCGCCCACGAATGCGCAGCCGCTGTCTACAAATACCGAGCCGCCTTCATACGGATAGGCTCCGATACCCTCAAATCCTTCGTGGAATCTGCAGCCTATGAATCTGGTATCGTTGGCGTATCTGACGGAGCACCAGCTTCCCTCAACGCCGCTGTTGGTGTAGAAGTCGCAGTTTCTGAATGTGTAGGTAATGTTGCCTGCGCCCGTTGTGTTGGCCACATCGCCTGCTGTGGTGAAGTAGCTTACAAATACGCAGTCCTCTACTGTGACATTGCCGCCTACGGTGCCGTTATCGATGTGCAGCGAGAACTTGCTGTCATCGTTCTTGAAGAATGACCTTCTGATGGTGACATCGTAGGGCCTGTCCATATAGATTTTCGCGCTGTTGTTTGTGTTCTCAAATGTGCAGTCCTCTATTACCGCGTTGAGCTTAATTCCGCTGAAAATTGCCCAGTAGGTGTTGGTGGAGTGGCAGTTAATCAGGTAGTTTACTCTGTCGGCAGCCCAGATATTGTTGGGATAATAGAAGTATACGCCGTTGTTCTCCCTGGCACCGCCGCCGTTTGCTATGCTGTCGAAGTTCAGGTCTCTGAGCGTTACATTGTAGCCCTCGATTCTGAACTGCTCTACGGAGTTGCCGACGCCCTTGATTGTGGTCATGGGCTTGCCGTTTATATCGGCAATGCCGCGGATTGTGATGTTGTTCTTTCTGAACATTACCTTTCTGTCTATTGTTACCTGTTCAGCGGTGAATGTGAAGGTGCCGCCTTCCTGCAGAGCGGAAACCGCGTCAAGCCAGGAACTGTAGTATACATTGTTTACGGCTGCCTCTGCCCACTCAATCTTGCCCCACATATCGCTTGCCTTGAGGTTGTCGTAGTCAAGGCTTACCGTGGGGGCTACTGCTGTGCAGTTATTGAGGCTAAATACTGCGTTAAGGGCGGGGTCGGTGTTGTTCTTAAGACCATAGCCGAACAGACCGCCGATATATGCTCTCTTGCCTGTGCCTGCGGCGGTATTGGAGACATTGATTGCGCCCTTGACCTCGGAGTCCGCCAGAGAAATGGTTGTCTTTGCGGAAGCGTCGTTGTAGATAATGCCCGCAAGACCGCCTGTGTAGATGTTGGCGGGAGTGTCAAGGTCCGCATTGTGCAGGAGGTCAACCTCGCAGCCTTCAATTCCGAAGTAAGCGAGATAAGGCTCTCTCCAATACGGATATACATAGCCTACAATGCCGCCTGTGTAGACGGATGCGCCCTCGCCGTCGATGTCGGCATTCAGAGCGCCCTTTGCTGTGCAGTTTACAAAGCCGCTCTCTGGAGCTGAAGCGCCTGCAAACTCGCCCGAACCTAAGATGCCGCCTATCTGAACGGAACAGGTGCTGTAGTTGCTGTCACCCGTCATATCGGTGCAGCCGTTCAGATTGCCGTCAAACTCAAGGTTCTCAAAGCGGGTCTTTTCTCCCATTGAATAGCCCATGATACCGCCCATGGAGAGGTATCTGTAGGCGTTGGCTGTGATGTCGGCATGAGCAAAGCTGTCTACAACATTTACTCTGTTTGCCATGCCCAAAAGTCCGCCGACATATGCGCCGCTGTTTCCGCCTACGCCGGGAACATATGGAGTTTCTGTTTCCACATTGATTGTGCCTGTGAATGATGAGTCTGCCATGCCGTTATGCGGATAATTGGAGTTTGCGTTCCAGCCCACAAGTCCGCCGAGCGCCACACGGTGCTGACCGCTGTCGCCGCATTCGGACTTAAAGCTTATTGTATTCTCCTCCTTGACCGAGGTTGTATGGCAGTTCTCCACAAAGCCCCATACCAAGCCTGCAAGAATACCCACATTCGGGCTGAATACCTTGCTGCCTGCAATATCGATTTTGCCGGAAACGGTAAGGTTCCTGATTCCTGCCGTGTCGCCGGCTCCGCGGACATAGCCGAAAAGACCTACATTGGCGAGGGTGTTGTCGGTAATCTTAAGGCCTGTAATCTTATAGCCGTTGCCGTTGAATATGCCGCCGAACCATCTTGAGCCGTCGCCGATGGGTATCCATTCGATATTCTGAAGGTCAATGTCGTTTATAAGATTTAATGTCTTGCCGTTGAAGTTAATTCCGCTCGCAACCAGCGCGGAGAGACCTGCAAGCTGCTCAGCCGTGCTGATGTCATATTCGGAAAGAGCGGCATTATACCACGAGGTATCGGCAAAGTCTGCCCATGTGGGAACCTTAATTTCATTGCCAATTACCATGCTGCCCTCGGGGAAGGTGTTGTCTGCGAAAATTGCGTTAAGGTCGGCAGAGCCGGATTCTTTAAGTGCGCCAAGGCTTACGCCGCTTACCGCATTGCCGCTGAAAGCAAATGCTGCCGCGCCCGAAATGACGCCTGCGAAATGTATGCCGATGACTTCATCGAACGCTCCGCTGTTTACTGCCGTGGTGCCGTCAACAGTATTGCCTGTGAATACCGCCGATGCCTCTGCTGAGCTAAGACTAATGCCTGTCCAAACGCCGGATACGCCTGCTGCGGCTGCCGCTGTTACAGTGTTGTCGTCATATTTCCATTGACCAGAACCGCTCAGCGCCGAGCTGTGGACTATGCCGTTTTGGAAAGCATTAAGCGTATTTCCCTGTACGCTGCCGCCTGCAGAGTTTGCTTTAGGCTCTACTTTAAGGGCTGTGCCGCCTGTGATTTCGTTTTCCTCTACCACTGCGCCAATGCCCTGAATATGTAAAGCTGTGCCTGCGGCTTCAATATAGTTTGCTCTGACCACTACTCCGCCCCTTGCGTTCGGCGCTGTGCTGTCGCTGCCGAAATAGAGGGCGGTTTTATTTGCCTTTACGATTACTCGGTTATTGGCAAACTCAATATTCTCGCCTGTGAATGAAAGCTCCTTGGCAGAACCCGCTGTCTCCTGCTCATTTATAAAGGTTAAGCCTTTAATTACAACATTATCGGCGCTTACATTCAAAAGTGTAAGGTCTGAAGTGTCTAAACCGTCGGGGTATGTTACGAAAACTTCATATATTCTGTCTCCGTCACCATCTGTATCGTAATTGAGTCCCCAAATGGTGAGAGGCTTATTGACTGTCAGCCGCTCCTTGTATGTGCCGGATATTACGAAAATTACATCGCCCGCATCGGCCGCGTCAATAGCGGCCTGAATGCTGCCGCTGGGCAACACTAACGCATCGCCCACAAAAACTGTTACGGATGCTGTTTTGCGTCCGTCAACCGTGGTAACGGTGATGGATGCAATTCCGCTGCCCGCAGCTGTTACCAAGCCGTTCTGGTCTACTACCGCAATGCTTTCATCGCTTGAACTCCAGATTACATCCTTATTGGTGGCTACATCGGGGTAAACAGTGGCTATGAGCTGTTCGCTCTCACCCACCTGCAAAAGGAGGAACAACTTGTTCAAGCCGACTGAGCGAACCGGTATTGGTTTGACTATTCCCAGTAGTCCGAAAACAAAGTTTTTAATGGAGTCGATGAAATTTCTGATTAGGTCCACAAGACCTTTCAGCCTTTCAAGGAAGCCGGGGATATAATCCTCCTCTGCTTCCAGCGCCGTGACATCTTCTGCCGCGGCCGCGAAGGCTACGAGATTAAATGACGAAAATGCCAAGAGGAATACGAGTACCAACGCTAATGTTTTGCTCAAATACTTCATTTTAAACCCCCCTTGTGATGAAATCCGATTCCGTTTAGTCAGTCCGCTTAAAGGTTTAGGCGCTGAAACATTAGCCGTTTACGATATCCTGTTATCACCTCCGTTTTAGCCTTTAACAAGCAAATATGAAAAAGTGCCAATTTATTACATTTACTGCGCTAAAAAGATTAAACTTAAGTACATTAACCTTAAACATAACTTAAAATTGACAATATTTTCTAAAGCAAGTATAATATTTCATAAAAATTTTG